>Ga0247713_1000002_pt1 | contig 207300 bp, 194 predicted proteins | sample 21E_NmetaG_FD_189936 | JGI IMG/M metagenome (GOLD analysis project Ga0247713, IMG submission 189936) | Soil microbial communities from hillslope of Landscape Evolution Observatory, University of Arizona, Oracle, AZ, United States - 2-1-E_N | ecosystem: Engineered > Artificial ecosystem >... | reverse complement strand
GTGCCGCCCGAGCCCCCATTCCCGCCCCCGCCACCCGCGATGTCAATGAAAAACGGACGTCCCGTGGCCAGCGCGGGGATGTTCTCCGCCAGCGTGCATATCTTCAGTGCAGAGGCTGATCCTCCGGCCCCGCCTGAGCCCCCAGTACCACCGGTCCCGCCGTCGCCACCATTGCCGCCGTGGCCTGGCCGTCGATGGCAGTAGCATGCGCCGCTGCATGCCTCGCGCCCGCGTGCGCCGTCACTACCGTGCCCGCCGTGCTGACCCGGCTGGCCCGCTCCTCCACGTCGGCCACCCAACCGCAGGTCGGGTAAACCTTGCGGCGTTCGCTGCACATAGATGGTCACCGCCGGCGCGGCTCCCAACACGTCGCCGTCGAATCCGGCAGCCCCGGTGACCCCATTGCTTCCGGTCCCACCGTCTCTGCCGCGATTGCCGGATCCAGGCGAGTAGACGTTTCGATCATTCGCTGGCGAGCCCGTCGCCGCGCGGTTCGGCACCATGGCCGCCCGTGCTGCTGGCGCCCTTTCACGATCCTCACAGGTGATCTCATTGACCTGGGAATAGAGGATCTCCTCGGTGATTATCGTCAGCGAGGACACTTCCTTACCGATGACCAAACGGCCGCTTTCGGCGAAGTCAACCAACGAACCAATGATTACGGCATCGGTTACCGGGTTCGGCACCAGATGCAATGCGTCATCTAGGGCGCGAACAGACGCAAGCTTCTGGAAGCCACCGCCGACCTTGATCAAAGATGCCACAATCGGTGTCGAAAAGTTCGGCAGTAGCAGTTCCGGCTGTGGCCAAGCCACGTAGTAACCCGGATGGATCACTCGCCGCCCGCGCACGTGGAACGTTCCAAGAGACGATAGGTCACCCACTCCCGCCGCATCCATCAGTGCTCGTGCCTCGGCCACCGCCAAGAAACGGTTGAATGGATTGAGCAAACCTCGCACTTCGATGACCGCAGCCTCTGGGGCAATTCTTGTTACGGCGTCTGTAATCACGCGCGAGTTTGTCAATATGGAGCGCAGGGGCATACGCGTGGCGAACGGCGTGGGGTCTATCCCCTTCGCGTATCCCACCCAGCCGTAGACAGTGGACGGTGAGAACCGACGCGATTTCCGCTCGGAAGGGAAGGTGCGACTGATCACCTCCATCAACTCGGGAGGCGATGCGCCAGCCAGATCCTCACGACTGGCAATGCCTATGGACGCCAGAGCCTCGGCCGTGTGGCGACCGAAGCCTGCCGCGTGGAGCATCTGGGAGTGCAAACGGAGTGCCGCCAAGCGCTCTTGGGGAAGGCCTACACGACGGGCCAATGCACCCAATGGGCTGGTAGCCAGTTGGTCGGCGTCGACTTTGCGCGACCTTAGTGCGGCGACTTCGCGGGGCCAATCGTCCCCTAGGTCGGCGAGGTCGGAAGCCGTCTTGGGCCCGACCGGCCGCTTTGCAGCCGGGTCGTCGTCGACATCTATCACGAGTGGGTGCACCCAGGAGCCGGCGTCGAGGGCTCGGCTGGTGCCTACGATGACGCCCAGCTGGTTAGTCACCTCGAGCTCGAGCATGTCCGGTCGAACCGCATCGACTGCGGAACCGAAGCGCAACAGGAAGGTGCCCGCAGCGTTCGTGATTGCTGTCGTCAGCTGATCACCGGTCGAACCACTCATCGCGCGGACCCGATAGCCTCTCAGGTCTGCTCCCGGTACGCGATTGCGGATAGCGCCATGGATGCGCAATTCAGTTGGCCGGTTCGCTGGCTGCATCACGCGCTGACTCCCGCCCGTATCGCTGCATGTCTCAGCGATCGCAGTGTGGCAGTCGTCGAGAGGCGGGGCAATTGGGAACATCCCTACGACGCCCTAATGCGCGCGGTCGAAGGACGGTCGTGTTTTGCGCATCGCGAGCCCGTCGGTAGGCTGCTGTCCGAATAAAGGGTCGCGAGGAGATCGTGCGGACGTTCCGCGATTGGTGGCGCCGAGCCTGCCCGCCTTGCCGGCGGCGGACTTCGTGTGGGTTAGCGGCTAGAGGGGACGCGGTGCGGTCCCGAGCAGCTCGCCGCAAGCTGGGCACCAGTTCGCCCAACCGCCGCGCACTATCGCCGCTCGCTCCGTGGTCGAGTAATCAGTAGCGCCCACCGGCGTTTCGGGAAAGCGCCACCGTAGCCGTCGGACCGTGGAGGGCCGCGGATCGGGTGGGATTTCATCATCCCAGCCGAGGAACGGCACCTTCTTGCGGCAGGATGGGCACTCGATCGCGCCGACCCGATATCCGAGCGCCCTGGGTCGTCCAGACGAGAGGGTCCGGGACACCGTCGGCTTCGCGAGCGGACGGACGTCACTGTTGGCCGCCAACTGGCGAGCTCGATCCTCTGCGGCGAACTTCGTGCGCAACTTCCTAATGGCGTCACAGTCGACGCAAAGAAGGCGTTTGCCGGCAGCGACGATCGGCCATGTCGCCGGGTCGGCACCGACCTCGACGGCCACCTCCACCCACGGCACGCCAGCCGGAGCGGCGCGTGCGTGCTCGGTTCGATGGGTCACGAACACCTCGACCGCGAAAACCAACTCGTCGCTCGCGTTGAGCAGGGCAACGTCGACCCGCCGGTCGGACCCGGCGGCCCACTCGATCGCGATCCGCTCAAATGTCGGGAGGCGGCGATGCAGTTCGCGCGCGCAGCCGCGACACGGCTCGCCTATCGGAAGGCGCGCCTTCCCTCTCCGCACGAGTGGTTCCAGCAATAGGGCGATCTGGTGCTTGGCAAGGCGGTGTCGCTCGGTCTCACCGTGTCCGGCCGAGCTCGGATGGTGAGCAAAGTGCGCCTGGCGCTGATCGCCCAGGCGCGGGCTCACCGGCTCGAGGCACCCGGGGCAGCGATAACGAGTTGACCGGCTGGCCGACCGTGCAACGATTCGCTGACCTGCGTCGGCCAGCGCGATCGGAACCCTGAGGACTCGCGTCATGGCTGCCATTGTCATTGGTATCCGCGTCAGCTCACGCGGCAGGACGCACCGGTGCCTCGCTACTCATGACCACAGGGCGCGCGACGCGCACCCGTTTCGTAGCAAACTGGCCGAGACTGACGTGGCAGTCGGCCATTGTCTCGTTGGTGATCTCGTGATTCCCTGCGCTGCCCCTCGTTCAGGAAGCCGGCTGTGCGTCCTCCTGATCGAACCGGCCTAGGACTATCTCCCAGACCTCGGGAGCGCTTCCATCACCTGGGTCGATGCTCATCCTGTGAAGTCGGAACCGGTAATCCCGCGGCTTGGTAGGCCACAGGTAGTCCTGCGTAGCCTTGACACCAAGTGGTCCGTACCACTCGAGGCGAATGGCGATCCACGGGTAGTTAAGTCCGGTGCCGCTCTCCTCTAGCCAGTGGTCGAAGGGCACATACAGCCTCCTCCGCTGGCCAGCAGGGAGAGCTACTTGGCGGCCGCTTTGACGGCGGGTCGCCTCGTGTAGATGCTCCAGCGACCGTTCGTGAGTCCCGGCGGCGGTCGCGAGCAAACCGTAGGCTACTGACGGTCCGCCGTTCTCCACCTCGATCGTCAGACGCGGCTGGTTGTTCTTGGGCACCATCGCGACACTAACGATGGCCAGGTGCGGGACTGCTGCCAACCGGGCGAGTCGCTGAGTCTGCTTGGCCTGGATGCCGGCGATGTCGCGGGCCTCCGCAGCGATGCCATTGGCTTCGGTCGCGACACCGCGTGCCTTCCAAGCGACCGCCACCGCGCCGAGCGCGACGAAGACCGATATCACCGCAGAGATCGCCTGGATCCAGTCGGTTGTCGTCATGACGACCCATTCACCCAACTGACTTGTCCTCCTGATGTTGGTGTTCTCTCAGTTCCGCTTACCCGAGCAACTCGCCGAAATCGACGGATCAGGCGGCCGCGCTTCTTCGCCGTCAACGCGACGGCGGTCCCCGGTGGTTCCAAATAGCCGCATGCGTGGGTTTGACGTGAAGACGGAACCACGTCTCACACCAAGTGAGACAGCGTTGCTCCTTGCTTCCACGCCACGCTCATCGAGGAGCGCGCCGGACCGCATCTGCGTGGTCCGCCGTCAACCGTTTGTCACGGACACGTTTGGTCACGCTTCTTGACAGTTGCGGACCGGCGCCGACGATGCCTGGTCATTTCCCACACGGAGGCGCAACATGATTGCTCTCGATCAGGCCAGGCTGGTCATCCACGGCTTTGCAGCCGGGATTGATTGCCCCGGCCCTGAAAGCCAGAAGGTCGTCGAGACTGAGTCAGCCATTACCGTCAAGCTCGACGACCGAACAGGAGTACGGGTAGAGGCCACGAGCGATGGCCGCTTCGTGGCGCGCTTCATGATCGATGGCCGCGAGGCGGGCCCCTGGCGGACGAGAACGGCAAGCGCAACACGCCTGGCGCTGGTTCTACGCTCCTTCCATCGGCGACGGCACGAGTTTCGCGAGGCGGTTGCGGACCAGAAAGCTCCGAAAGGCTAATGCTCGGCGGCGATGTCGGCAGTCTCCCTTAACAGGTCCAGTGACTCGTTCAGAAAGTTGCCCAGGGTCTCGTCCTGGTCGCGCGCCGGCGCGACTATGGGGCTAAGGTCGCGGGGTTGAAGTCCCCGGACCGACTGTGCGATCACCGAGTCAAGAGCATCGGGGTCGAAGTCACTCTCAGGCTTGCCTTGCCACTGCCGAGCAGCCTCGTCAAAGACCGCGTCGACGTATGCCCTGACATTGTCGGCAACGCTGGCCCTCATGCGCTGCCAGGCTCGCATGGCCTGGTCGAACTCGTTGCGGCTGATCGAGATCAGCTTCTCGCCCACGTTCGCCAAGAGGCCCTCGTCTACCGCGTTGACGCGCGTCCAGGGAATCCTGCCCATCGGTCTCCTCTTTTCCTGCGTGGCTGACGGCCTGCCCCCGCGCCCTTCGGCCACTCACTCCGCGCAAGAGGCGTGCGGCCGGCTCCCTAAGGTCTCTTCGTTCGAAGTCCTGCCCGTGCTGCAGCCGGCCTTGGCGGATCGATCCATACAGCGTTCGGGCTCAACAGCTTTTGGTGAACGTCCCGATGCTCGTCGCGACCCTGACGCCGTCGCGACCGTTGTCGTTGTAGATGTAGTTACGGGTCAGTACGTTGCGCGTCGCGGCACGACCGGTCTGGTAGGTGATCGCCGTTCCGGGCAAGAGGCGCTTGTTGACCGTGAAGGGCTCGTAGCTGTATGGCTGGTAGGTGGAGCCGACTCGGTAGATGGTTATCGTCTTGGCCGTATTGTTCTTGATCCGGGTGGTCTCCGGGTTGGAATAGCAACCCAGCCGGATGCCCACAAGTGGCGCGGCCTCGACCTGGTTGGGCAGGATGCCCAAGTGCCCACCGGCCAGCAGCGCCGCCAAGCCAAGCGCGGCCGCGAGCCGCCTGACATTCCCCATGATTTCCCCTCCTCAGATGACAGGCCCTCGATTGTCCTGCCCTTCTCCGTCGACCGCCAGCAGGGAGATCCCTACCGCCGACCGCCCTGATCGCCCGAGCGCTGGTCACCGCGGTCGGACCTCGTAGAGAGGCTGACTGGTCATCCGCGGGAAGTGTCGGTCGTCATGTTCGTGCGCTTCCGGCAACATCCAGTGCCCTAATGCCGTATGGCCTGTTGACTGGGATGGCGTGCACGAAACAGCTAGGATGCGTGCGGAGAACCGCTAAGCCGGCACCGCATGGTCTGTGAGCAGGGGACTAGGAGGAAGACTTGAAAATACGAAAGATCAGCGCGGACGTTCTTGAGCCAAAGAAGACGAGCGAGCGAGCGCCGAGTCCGCGTGAACTTCGCCGAATAGCGCTCGAGCGCAAACTGGAACGTGCGATCCGCAGCGCTTCCGACGATCCGTCCGCTGCCTTCCGACTGGACCTCGACGACGGCGAGAAGGTACCGACTGTGCGCCAGGCCTTCGGTCGAGTACGCGAGCGCTTGGGAGCAGATGAGGTCAACCTGTTCGCGCGTGATGGGAGCCTGATCATCGCCAAGCGACCGCAGACGAGGGGGCGAGGCGCGGGATCTAGGACCTGAACACACTCGTTTGGTGCGCGGCCTTTGCAAGGCCTTCTTCGCACCGCAGGCCACGTCAGATCAGGTCCTGTCACGGAGTCGGCGGCGGGGCAGTACCAGGGGAGGTGGGAGTTGGACTGGCCCCGCTGGCGCTGTCCGCCGGGGCAAAGGCCGATCCCACGAGCAGGACTGTGCCAAGTAACAGCACCGCGATCGCAAGCCCGGCAGCTGTCTTGACCAGGTCCGGCAGGACCTTGACGACGTCGCCGATCGGTATTCGGATCCCAGCGATCTCCGCCTCGCCTGCCTCAAGCGTCTGTGCATCCGGCGGCTTGGCACGCATATCGCCAAATGCCAGCCAAGCCATGTACAAGCCGAGGCTCACCGCCCCGATCCCAGCTAGAGCCGCCGCGAGAACCGCCAAAGCTCGTGCCGTCTCGCCCACTCCGCCCAAGAAGTCAGCCATCACGTGTGCCTCCCACTATTTGCTGCCCGAAACTCAGAGCGGTGTCGCGAAAGGTGTCACTGCATCGAGAGCCAGCTGAGCACGGTCAGGCGCGCGCGATATTGCTCCCCTTCTGTCGTTTGTGGATCGTCCAGTTCAAAGAGCGCCACGGCACCAGGTGGCAGTATCTGCTCGGCGATACGTAGCGCAAAGTGCTCGTCAGGCTCAAGCAAGCGCAGCAATAGCAGTGGCACCGCGTCCTGCGCCGCGACGACCGTCTCGTGGAACGACTGAACCATGGTTGCCGAAACACCGGTCGAATCGAGCAGTACCGGCGGTTCAAGCAACGCCGCCTTCCAACGCCCATACGCGTCTTCGAAGCGCGCCTTTGCGTCGGCCTCAACGCTATCCGCGAGAGAGCGGAGGTAGGACATTTCGTCGTCTGACAACTCAGGCAGCGGCTCCCCCTCTTCGACTTGGACCTCGATGTCCTCCATCGGCTCCGCACGCTCCTGAAGTAGGCTGACCCGCCTGTAGTACTGACGGAGAGAGCCGTATGTTCCGCCGTTGAGACCGCCCCACGTGTGGTGAATCAGTAAGTAGGAGCCGAGCTTGCTGGACGGGGCCCCCACCCAAAATCGCGCGATGTGTCCTATGGCGTAAGTGCTTCCAGCGGCCTTACCATACGCCGCCGCAGCTGCCGGCGTACCGGTGGCGTAGCCGAAGTTGCGGAGATACGCCGTGAATTGCGCGAGGGTTGGCAGCCCGGACCAGGGCCAGATCCAGCGGTCCGTTCGGCCGAGTGCCCATGCCAAGCAGTTGTACCGAGTGGTGGCGCCGCCCAGCACCCAGACTGAATCGCGAGGCAAGTTTGGAAACCACGAGCGGAGCGTTGCCCATTCTCCATCCGTCGGTCGACGTGCCACAGCAGCCTCCAGCTTTGTGGGGCCACCCGCTCGCGAGCCATCGCGGATCACTCGGTGCGGCCCCAGCGCGGTCGCTCGATCGCTGTGCGCGACCCTTACAGTCTTGGGCTCGCGACACAAGTAGGGAGATCCCCCCCTGTCAGCCAGAGTGAGGAAAACTCTACCCTCGATGGGGCCGACCCGGGGCGTTTGGCCATCGCGGCGATACCCGCAGTCGTGGCTGAATACTCAACCACGGGCCGTGGGCAGCCGCACTGGTAAGTCAGACAACGGCAGCAGGGGCCGCCCGGCCGATTCAGCGTGGTAAGTGCAGACGGCGACCAGCCGCCAGTCCTCGGACGAACCTCGGCCCCCAACACGGATGCAGCCGATGGCGTCCTCCCCACAGTAGTAGCAGGGCGCCCAGCGGCCCTCGGTGCCAGTCACGGTTGTCCATCCTCCATGAGTGCCTGTTCCAACGCAGCTGACGAGGGTTGCGTCAGCGCCAGGTCGGTCACATGAAGCGTGACGAGCGGGCCGTCGCGCGACAACTAGGGAGTTCCCTTGCGCCGCACAACAACAGCCGAGGCTCTTTTCCGCACTAGTAACTTGCTCACCGAACCTCATGCACGCGCGCGGACACGCGGAACGACCTTTTCCCGACCGGGCGTAGTCGGAGAAACAGCTGATGCCGGCCCGTGATCAGCGCCGGATGTCGGGTGTCGCCCTCCTGACTCGTTCGTCACCCACGGGCCGTGGCAGCCCGCTGCGATTTCAGACAACGACCGCAGGGTATGCGCGCGGCGCCCCGCCAACTCGGCGTGTTTAGCGCAGACGGCAACCAGCCGCCAGCCCTCTGATGGATCGCGGCCCTCGACACGGATACAACCGATGGCATCCCATGCACCCTCTTCGCAGTAGTGGCAGAACACCAATTGGTTTCCGATACCAGTCGTGGTTGTTCCTCCTGATGACAGCTGCGCCAGGCCAAGGACGAGGGTTGCGTGTGCGCGGGTCGGTCATACGAAGCGTGACGAGTGGGTCGTCGGGCGGCAACTAGGGAGTTCCCTTGCCCCATTCGGGGCTTTCTGCTATCTGCCGAGGAATGCGACTCGCGCGTGAGCTGCGGAACATTAGTCTCCACGGCTGAGCTTTCCACGGCGTCCAGCCTTGACGCACGAGCCTGGTTCACCGATGTACGCCTCGCCCCCTTACAGGACCGAGGTCAACTGGAATGAATGCTTTTGTTTCGCCGAAGCCGGTCGAGCCCACGATTGCCGTCATTACGAACCGCTTCGCTAGCGCGGGGTGGACTTGCACGCGAGAGGGTCATAGCGTTACCTGTGTCCGGATTGACGGAGGCACGGCCTATCGGGCACGGTTTGCGTTCTTTCCGATAGACATCGGAAAGACCCGGATCCGAATCGAAGCCGAGGATCAAGCGGCGGCTGATGAGATCAGGCGGATCCTAAAGCTGCACCCAGAAGTATTCATTCGGAATCGCCAACGGGAGACTCGTTTCCGTCGCCGGCTGATGACGGTTATTGTGACGAGCGTACTCGTCAGTCTAGTGCTGGGAGTTGGCCTAACAATCTACGAAAGCCAGCGGCCGCCAACTTATGCCGAGTTCCTGCGCGAAGCGCGCCTCGTTCACGACGAGGTCACTAGCGCCTATAAGGGAATGTATCCGAGCTCCCACGACCGCACGATGGCTCTTCTCTCGGCGCGAATATTTGGCATCTCGCGAAAATTGCCCGTTCCGTCCAATTCGGACCAATCCTGGTGCGTGGAGAATATTCAGGCTCAGATACTTGCCATAGGACAGTCTAAGGTTCCCAGGGCTCCATACTCGTTCGGCACGCGTGTGTATGACGGCGCTTACCCAGATGACTATCTGTGGGCGCTGCGCGGCGTAAAGGCAAACATTGATCACTGCGTGCAGTACCGCTAAGCACTTCTGCAACGACCGCCTTTGCCGGCGCGCCGCGATAAGCGATGCTCTTCCCCGGTATCGGGCACAGCGATAACGCTCGGGCGATTCAAATGCGCCCGCGTCACTTGACGAGGTCGCATTCCAGCCGACCTTCTTGTCGGCCACCACCCGAACAAGTTGTCGGCTCGTCGTAGCTCGCCCGCCCTTGCGAGGCCGCCGAGCGAGCTTTTGACGAGCCGACGACACCGAGCCCGCGATCGGTCGAGCTGAGCCTGGCTTTACTGACTCATTCGAGATCGAGCAGCTGCTGCTCGGGCTCCGGCGGGGTCGGGGCGGTTGGCTCAGCCGGCAGCTCTCGGCCTGATTTCAGGTGGCCCACGGTGCGCCGTTCCTGGCGCTTGATCGCCTCTTGCGCCTCGAACTTGCGGCTGTGCTCGCGGGCCTTCTTGCGCTTGTCGCCCAAGCGCGCCTCCGCGAGTGCGGCCTCGGCGGCGATCGAGGGCACGGCCTTCGGGTCATTGAGCGCACGGGCCCGCGCGGGCGCCTTGCCGCCGTTGGCCACGAGCGCTTTGCGGATGACCTCGGCATAGACCCTTGGATCAGCTTCCTCGCGTTCGTGGAGCGTGACCAGCCCGAGAAGCAGCCGCAGACGAGCGGCGTTGCGGAAAACATAGTGGCGAGTGCCGATGAGCTTCTTGGTATTGGCGAGTGCTGTTTCGAGCGCGCCGGTCGAGCGCGGTCGCTCGGGCAGGCGGATGTCGAACTGGCGCTCGATCAGCGCACGCTTCTTGGCGGTCCAGGAACGCATGTTGTCCGCCTTTGACGATTCGAGCGCGTCGAGGAAGGTCTGCCATCGCTCTCGGGACCACTGGGCCTGGCGCCACAGGTCGAACAGCTCATGGCCGCCATAGATGTGGTCCTTGGCGAGGATCTTCTCGCCTCGCCGCAGCAGATGCGCCTCGCAGACATAGAGGGTGGCTTTTGGCCAGACCTGCTTGACGGCCCTCTGGATCGCGCCACTGCCGTCGGTGACCACCCAGTCAGGCGGCGCCGCCTCGTCGGTTGCGAGCGAGCGCAGGAACTCGGCCCACTCGATGTTGTCGTTGGCGCCGCGCATGTCCATCCGCCAAAGCAGGCCCGTGCCCTTGCCGCCGGTATAGCCATAGGCCGCGTAGAGCGCGAAGCCGATCGGCCCGCCCTGTCGCGGCGCGCCGTCGTCATATGTCGTGCGGCGCAGGAAGGGCGTCCCGTCGAGAACTACCGAGCGCGGCCAGGTCTGGGGCAGCAGCGCGTCGGTCACCACCGGGCCAAAGACGGCCAGCTGGTTAATCGCCAACTGCGCGTGATAGCTGACCCGCCGATTGCCGTACTGGTCGCGGGTCAGACGAGCTGTCGAGCGGCGCGCGGCGGCGCTCGCCTTGCGCAGGCTGGTGCCTCTGCCGAGCTCGACGAGCATGTCGGCGATGTCGCGCGTCGAGTAGAAATAGCGACGCGCGGTCTCAGCGCCTTCGTGACGGGCGACGAGATGGCCACAGTCCTGGCAGCTCGGGCCGTGCGGGTGATCGGGCGTCGGCTGTCGTCGCCCGAGTGGCAGCTGGAACGGGTGCGGCTTGCCGCCCGCCGATGGATAGCACTTGTAGCGCGGTCGGCGGTAGTGCCCGGTCTGCCCGTAGTAGCCGTTCAGCAGGACCCGACCCGCGTGACCCAACGGGCATGGCGGTCGCTCGGCAGTCGGATTGCGCGGCCTCCCCACTCCGCCAGTCTACTAGTTTTCCCCACTCTGGCTGACAGGGGGGAGATCCCTAATACGCACTGAGCGACCAGCTCGCGAGTGGTGGGCAGCGGCCCCATGCCGCCGGCGTAGATGGCAGCGGCTCGGGCATGTGGTTGGGACAGATCCGGGTGCCCCCATGAACGGCGACCCTCCGAATAGCCCGGAGGAGATGAGTGGCCAACCGCGCGGACGGTTTCAGGGCTGCCCATGCGCCGCGTCACTCCCCAGCACCCCCTCAGAGGTCGGCAAGACCCTTCAAGATGGAGGCAGTCACATCGCCGCCGCTAGCGCGTGGAATGTGGGCATCAGTAGTATTGATGCCTATATGGGCGGACCGAGGCCGGGGGGTATTCGCAGGATGGTGGTCAACGGCGTTCTCCTGCTGGCTGCCTGCACTCCCACGCCTGTGGGCGTCTTGGAGGCTCCCCCCGATCGAGGGCCCGCGACAGAGACCGCAGCGGCGTCAGCAGGGTTGTGCACCCGCCTGGCAATTGGCGAGGTCGAGGCAGCTGTTAGGTCACGAGTAAGCGTGGTGGCCGAAGCATCGGGTCGGGAAATCTGCACCTTCCTCGTCGGCGACACGACTGATGACCAGTATCACGTCACTGTCCGCATCGAGGATCTGTTTGAGGAACTCGCCGCGGCGGAGGCCGTTTTTCCGGGCGGCACTCGGTTAACGGGAACCTCGCACGCAGGATACTGGGCACCGGCGGTCCAGACGCTTTGGGTGGATGCCGGCGAGAGGCTCTATGCCGTACAGCTCGCACGGTTCGCTGAGGGAGCCGATCGAGCGCTTGAGATTGCCTTGGCCTTGGTCAGACTCATAGACCCGACTGACGAATAGCGGTCCCATCAAGGAAGATCGAACGAGCTGAATCTATTGTTGAGCGCATCGCCAACATAGGACACGTGGGTGTAGCAGCAGAAGGACTGAGCCCTTCCGCCATACCAAGTGTGCTCGAAAAAGTACCCCGTCAGTGGCGTATAAACCTTATACGAACTGATCTTGTCTTCCCACCCGATGTGACCCAGGTGCCCGTAGTCCTGCGTCAATACCACGGACGAACCGCCATACGAGGCGTTGGAGTAGGCCACAACATAGCCGGATGAAGACGCGACCATCACCTCATCCGCCAGCAAGGCGGCCACATCAGCGTCGCGTTCGACCTCGTTCGAAAAGCACGTCAACGTCGATTCGCCCAAGTCGTGGCAGTGCTGGTCGGTGTCGGACCGGTTAGCCAGCCGATCTCTTTCAAGTGACGCGCCGGGGGCGGCCACGGTGCCGGACGCACAAATCGCCAAGGCGAGCAACGCGTGGACCATGGCACGCCCAACGTGACGGGTTAGCATGTCGTTCCCTCCTTGACGTCACGATGATGGAGGGACGACACCACAGGGAACTAGGGAGGCTCCCCACCTCGCGATAGGGACTTGCCTAGTGTGCGTAACTACGCATGGGTACGACGATGAGCTTGCGCCTATTGGCGCTCGTCCAACTGACCGCTGCGATGGTGCTCGCGCCATTGGCCCTTTGGATGGCGGCCCTAGGCCAGCCGGACAACGGGTTAGTCGTATCCGTAGCCGAGGAGCGCGTGATTGTCGCCTTCCCTGGGGGCCCTAGTTGGCATGATGGCCTCAGACCGGGCCAGCGCTTGGTCGAGCTCGTCTCAGGGATGGACCCGAGCGCGTGGCGCGTCTTGGCCAGCGACGGGGACCAGCTCTACGGGACCAGCTACGAGCGCCAGCTGGCGGCGCTGCGTGGCGCCGTCCCAACCGGCGGACTCGCCGTCCTGATCGCCGCTGCCGCTCTATTGCTCGCTCGCAGCCCAAGGACTTCGGCGGCTTTCGCGGCGATCGCTGTGGTGCTTGCCGGAGCCGCGTTGATGCCGAGCGGGCATCCTGCGATCACGACCGCCGGAGCGGTCGCAGGCTTGGCAGCTCCGATGCTTTGGCTTTCGGCGTTTGGTCTTCGCCGTCGGGTCCTTCGTCTAGCGTCCCTCGCCCTGGGGGTCTCTGTCGCGGCCAGCTGGCTAGGCGCGCGGTACTTCGCACCTGAGACCTTCGATGCTGTCGACACCGCTCGGCAGGCGACTGTAGGTGGAGCGGCTCTGTCCACCCTCGTGCTATTCGGCAACTGGCGTCGACTGGCCAGGCGTATGTGGGCCGGATCGCCTACTTGGGCCGATGCCGTCGCGGCGGCCGTATTGCTCGGCGCCTCGCTTGCCATTGTCGTCGTGCTTGACCTGCCCGTGATTGCTGCCGCGGCGTTGATATTGCCAGCGCTACTGCTCTATCCCCGCTTCCGTCGCGTCACCGCCACAGCCATCGATCGCGTCGTGCTCGGAGATGTTCGTGATCGGGCCAGCATCCGCGCAGTAGAAGAAGAGCGTAGTCGGATCGCTAGAGACATCCACGACTCGCCCCTCCAGGAAATAGCCGCTGTCATCCGGCAGTTAGATGGCCGCCCGGACACCGAGCGAGAGACCGAGCTGTTACGCAGCGTTGCCGATCACCTTCGACGGATGACGACTGAGCTACGACCGCCCATTCTCGATGATCTGGGCCTGGCGGCCGCGATCGCCTACGTTGGTGAACAGGCGGCTCACAGGGCGCCACTCCTGGTCATCACCCTAGAGGTGCCCGAGGGTCACTTAGTCGACCGCCCTCCGCCCGAGGTTGAGCTTGCCGTCTTCCGGATCGTTCAGGAGGCCGTCGACAACGCGATCGAGCACGCGGACGCTCGAGCCTTGACGATCACCGCCGACATTGCGGCACGGCGTGTCACGGCAGTCGTCGAAGACGATGGGCGTGGAGTGTCGGAGGGAGACGTCCGACGGGCTATTCGCCAGGGCCACTTCGGACTTGCCTCCATGTCGCAACGGGCAGCCTTGATTGGGGCATCACTCAGGGTGGAGACCCGCAAACCCACCGGCACTCGGATGTTGGTCGAGTGGGAGGCCGAGTGATGACTCGCGTGCTTATCGTGGAAGACTCGCCACTCGTGGCAAGTGGCATGCGTGCGACACTGACCGGGCACGCGGAGGTGCAAGTCGTCGGGGAGGTTGCGTCCGTCGCGGAAGCCACCGTGGCGCTCCGAGAACATCCGATCGACGTGGCCGTGGTCGACGTTCGGCTGTCGGACGGCACGGCCTTCGATCTGCTCCGCAAGGTCCACGACCTAGACCCGCACCCCGCATTCCTAATCGTCTCTTCATTCGATCTCGCGCAGTACGTCGACGCGGCGCTCCATCTCGGGGCGTCGGGCTACCTTCTAAAGACGGCGCCTACCGCGGAGATCGTTAGGGCGGTGCTGACCGTGGCAGACGGGGGCTGGGCGTTCGACCCCGACCTGGTGCGCAAGGCCAGTTCGGCCAAGTGGCTGAGGCTCTCAGAGCGGGACCGGCAGGTCATCCGAGGCGTGGTCGCGGGAAGATCGAACGACGAGATCGGTGTCGATCTCGGGATCTCGCGCAAGACCGTGGAGGCGCATGTCTCCAAACTGCTGCTCAGGTTCGGAGTCGGCTCACGCGTCGAGCTTGCGGCCCGAGCCGAACGGGAAGAGTGGCTAGAGCGTGCTGAGTCGCCGGTCGAACGGAGTAACCCTCCTCCCATGTCACAGCCGTAAACCAACGGACGGCCGACCGCCGAAACGCCTGCTCGCAGCCGGCAATGCTGCTGAGCGGCCCCTGGACCGCCCTTGCGCTCATCGACCGCGCATCCCCGCCGGTGACTACGCAGGGTCGATTAGGCTCGCCGTAAAGGTAAGGGATTAATGGGGGGTTCTGCGGTGTCGGTAGCCGCCGGCACGCCGAGTGCGCTTGGCGGCCGTCCGGGCCCGAGCGAACGTTAGCTATGGATTGACGTGTTGCGTGTAACGTCAGCAACGCGACCGCCATGGGTTGATGATTACCGCGCAGTGAGGCGCTCGCCGCCGCCGAGTAGACAAGTGGAGCGGGCCTTGGCCCGAGTGCCAGGGAAGAACGGCAGGACGTACCGGACTGCGACCCAGTTGGCCCACAGGGGAGTTGTCCGTCCGTTGCCATTGGCAAAGGATGAATCTGCGCCAACTCGCCGTGTGCCGTGGCCGCCACCCGAAGAACTGCGTAGAGGTGGCCGGCAGCCGGCTGTGTGCCGATCGGGTATCACACGGTTTCTGCCACCGCGCGAAAAACCCACGTCAATCCCCCACCCCCGCCCGCCGCGCCGCAGCGGGCGCACCCCAGTGTCGGTACGGGCCTCGTCCGTGGACCCTTGTTCCTTGGGCCTCCGGCGCCCGACCGCCATCCAGAGAGTGTCAGCGACGATGTCGCCATCGAAGCGATGCGGGCCGGCCAGCGGGATGTGTCTCGAAGCCGATCGCCTCCAGGGGCCGTGAAGTCTCAGCCACGCGAAGAGGCTGCGAATAACGCCGGTGTGAACAGCAGGATGGTCACTCTCCCGCCGCCTGTCGCCGGCGTGAGCATGGAGGGCACGCTAGGCAATTCCCCAATTGACCCTAGCCGCGTACGACGTGCACATTCGCCCGTGCTGCACTACGTGAGGTGAGCGCCGCGTTGCGGTACGCGACCTTGCCCATGTCCTGCGGCGCGTACGCGATCAAGCACGCAGGCACATCCCACAGGACGAGAAGGACCTATCCACATCGCGAACAACTACGCCATCCGGCACTTCAGTCTGGCTCGGCACGATCGTGCCGCGGTGCCGTGCTACTTGTGTGGCGTGGCTGGAGATCGCCGCCGCACTCAGCGGCGACGTGACGTCCATGGGCCGGCGAGCGAGCGCGCCGTGCGCTCGGTCCGGTCGTGTGACCGCCTAACTTGCCGTCCGATCGCGTAACTTAGTTGTGTGACCGGGTTGGGCGTGAGATGGCACTAATCCGCTCGGTACGGTTCGCGAGGTTCAGAACGCTGCGCGATGTGACGGTGGTGTTTCAGCCGCGGACGGTTCTTGTGGGCTCGAACAACGTAGGGAAAACGTCGGTGCTCGAAGCGCTCGAGGGCGCTTTTGGGATCGGCCGGCGCGGCTACGGTTTCTCGGAACAGGACACAACGAGCGGTGAAGATCCGAGCATCGGGTTCGAGATAGTCGTCGAAGTCGTTCCGTCGCAGGGAGACCAGTTCAGCGAGGACGAGCAGGCCATCTTTGCCACGCACATTGACCTATCTCAACAGAGGCAGCGACTTCTTGTGCGCGTCGTCGGACGGGTCGAGCCGGAGGACGACGTCTTTCGCGCCTACGTCGACTTCATAAAGGCGGACGGCCTTGACGACGGACGCGTGTCGCAAACGCAACGGCGCGCGCTCACGGTCGTAATGCTGCCGGCCACGCGCGACGCCCGCCGGGAGCTCGGTGACCGCACCGGGTTGTGGGGCCGCCTGACGAGCGACGTCGATGTGGCGCGCGACGTCGAGGAGCGGATCGAGCAACTCGGTCGCGAGTTCGGCAGGACGGTCGTCGATGAACTGCTGGGCGAAGAGTTTCGGGTGCGGCTAACCGACCGCGTGGCAGGGTCGGTTGCGGACGTCCTTTATGCCGATGAACCGGGCTCAGGGCTTGAATTCAGCTTGACCCCACTGGACGCCCAGCAGGCGCTTCGCCAAGTCGAGCTTCGCTTGACGACCCCTGGTCAACCGGAGTCGCGCCGGGTGGTGGACCATAGCCTGGGCACTCAATCGGTCGCGCTGTACGGGCTCTTCGAGGCCTACCTTGAAAGCGCGGGCATGCGGGCGCTGGCCGTTGCGGTGGAGGAGCCGGAGGCTCACTTGCATCCCCATGCAGTCCGCGGACTTGTGAAACGGATCAGGCGCTCTCCGTTTCAGACGATTGTTTCCACGCACTCAACGGCCGTGACTAACGAGGCCGATCCCCGCGAGATCGTCCTGTTACGTAGACGCGCGAGCGGAACAGTCGCGTCTGCGGTACCGCCGGGGTTCCTCAGTGAAGATGAGGTGCGGGTGATTCGGAGATACATCAGCGAGGTGGGTTCCGACTTCCTATTTTCCCGCGCCATCCTCTTTGCCGAAGGCCAGAGTGAGCATCTTGCGCTCCCCATCTTCGCCGCTCAACTCGACATCGACTTCGACCAGCTCGGGATATCGGTCGTGCCCGTGAGCGGGAGCCACTTTCAGCGTTTCGCCAAGCTTGTCGGGCCACAAGCTTTGACTATTCCTCATGTGGTGATCTGTGACCGGGATGCGGCCCGCCAGCTACTGATTGACCTCCGGGGATTGAACCGGCTTCCGACTGGGACTGATCCCGACGACCTAGACCGCTCACAGGCGGCCGCGGCCGCCGCTGGCTACTTCTGGTGGTCCGCCGGCACCTTCGAGCAGTCGCTGTTGGAGGCAGGCGGCGCGGCGCACTTCGTCACCGCGTTGATCGAGCAACGCGGTCGCCGCTTCTTAGAAGATGTCGCTGCCAAGATCGGAACATCGGACCTCGCCGATCCGCGTGTCGTGGACGCGGCGCTTCGCGGCAAGACACGCAAGCCGCAGATCAACCAGCGAGTCGCCGAGCTCTTCAGCGGCACGGCCGTCCCGACCGAGATCGTGGCTGCACTGCGTGCCCTCGAGGCGCGCGCCCGCGCTGAGGCTCACGCGGTAGCCTCGGTTGGCGCCGGCAATACAGTAGGGCGCACAGCCGAAGAGGAGTAGCGGCCTGCGCATCCTCGAGGAACAACTCGACCCGGAGCAGATGGAGTTGGCGATCGACGCCGTCAGTCGCAATCTGCTCGTGCTGGCTGGTCCGGGCACAGGAAAGACGCGGCTTCTGACGAACCTGGCCGCATACCATGTGCGCTCAACGCCGCGGGCAAGTTCGCGCGTTCTATGCCTGACGTTCAGCGTCGAAGCTGCTCAACAGATGCGGACTCGGCTGCGCAGCCGCGAACTCGAAGTGCGGGCGCGTGATCGCCTTCATGCCGTCAACTTCCATCAGTTCGGAGCAGAACTGCTGCGCGCCTACGGCGACCTAATCGGAAGAGCGCGCCAAACGCAGGTCCTTGGCAGGCACGAAACCGAGGAACTCGTCGGTGAGTTGATACATGAGCTGGGGATTCCGGCCGTTTCGCCATACGCCATGGCGAACAACGTCAGCGCAGTGCGCAATGAACGTTCGGCGCGGGATGTGCCCGCCCAAACCCTGCGCCGGTTCCTGGCCGCTTATGAACGCCGCAAGAGGGAGCTCGCTCTATACGACTATGACGACCTGATAATCGGTGCGGTCGAGCTGCTCCGTGCCCAACCCCGACTCGCATCCATCCTACAGACGGCTTATCGCCACGTGCTCGTGGACGAGTTGCAGGACACGAGTCGACAACAGCTTGAGCTAATCGCGCTGGTGACCGGTGAAGGGCGGTCCAGCTTGTTCGGTGTCGCCGACAACGACCAAATGGTCTACTCATGGCGCGATGCGCGGCCCGAGAACCTCACGGAGTTCGAAACCCGGTTCGGGGCCACAAGAAGACCGCTCTTGGGCAACTACCGATGTCCTCGTCACATCGTCGCCGCGGCGAATGCGATCATCGCTCCCGTCGCCGGATCCGACGGTGGCCCACGAGCGTATTCGCGGGTAACCGGCCGCGATGGCCAACTTCTGGTAGCACGCGCCAACTCTGAGTACGATGCGCCCGAACTCGTGGCTGACGTAGTAGCCGCAGAGCTCGAGCACGGCGTCCAGCCGGAGCGGATTGCGATTTTGCATGCCATCCGTCGCGGAGTGTTTGAGCCAATCGTGACGGCACTCGAACAGCGCGGCTTTCCAGTAGTCCAGATCGGGTCAGATATCCCCGGATCGTCGATGCTCGCCCGCGTCATACAGGCTGCCATCGCGTCGCAGCTTGATTCACATGACACGCGAGCGCGGGCGCGGCTCGCGCGACTAATCGGCGCTGCCGTCCTCGACGAAGAGGAGGGGCGAAAAATCATTGACTCGCTGTCGCGTGCTCAGTCGATCGACCAGACGCTTGATCAGTCGGCGGCCGTACTCGGCATCGATGCAAATGGGTCGGAAGCTATGCACGTCCGGCGAGTTTGCCTGCTGGCAGCGCGCGAGATGGGCGGCGCTACGGCGACCATGCTCACGCGCCTGCGGCTCGAGTGGCCGAGACTTGACGCCAGACTTCGCCGAGAGGCAGAGTCGGTCAAGGTCATGACGACGTTCGCCGCCAAGGGCCAAGAGTTTCAGACAGTCATTTTTCCTGCCTTCACGTTAACGATGACGCCCTACGTCCACCGGAACGCGCGCACCGACGAGGCTTGGTGGGCAGAGGAGCGACGCAAGCTGTACGTGGCGATTACCCGCGCCACCCATCGGGTGGTGTTTGTCCACTGGGGGGCGCCGTCCACATTTCTCTCCGAAATCCCAGCCGACATCCTGTCCCAGTGGCAGCCAGCGATCCAACATGAGCCGTGAGGCGCCTGCGGCATTGACACCGCGCTGGATCTACCTACCTATCACAGCAGCCGCGAGCTGATTCCGGCGAGCGCTGAAGGAGGAGACACGTGTACGAGCGTAGACGCGACCGAACGCTCGACGATGACCGACGACTATTGGCCCGGTTGGTACACGAGCAGCTTTGTGGACACGGGGCCGAGGAGCCGTGTGTTGCGCCGTTTGCCGAGTGGGACGCCGAACAGATCGCCGCCAAATTGGAGCAAGCAGGGTTTCGTCGTCAGCGGCGTGGCGACTTCCAGGCCGGGCCAGAGAGCGCGCCGGCTTAGGTCCTGTCTGCACGTAATCGCCCACTGGGCACGCGCGGCGCTTGAGTCGTTGAGCGGCCGCACACCAGGTTAGGGTGATCCCGGCACGGGCCAGCACAGGCGTGCAGCGCCCACTCGTCGCGCTCGACGTGGGAGACAGGCGTTCCGACGAACCAGCCAAGCGGGAGGGCATCGTGGAGTAAGCTCCAGGCCTCAGTAACTCCGTCACCGCCCGCCTCCCGTGAACGGCGAACGGGCGAGCGAGACGCCGGTCACTTCGGCGGCGCCAGCTGCGCGAAGTGCGCGTGCAACCTCACGCAGCGTCAGCCCGTCTGTGAACACGTCGTCGAAAACCAGGACGCGGTGACCGCGCACCCGGCCGGGGTCCGGGATGAGAAGGGCGCTCCGCAGCGGACCCTCTGCATTCGCACGCCTCTGCTGGTATGTCAGCCCGACCATCCGCGGCGTCGCCGCAGTCTTTACGACAGCCGCTGGTTCTTCCAGGTCGAAGGGCCACTGTCTGTACTGTTGCTCCTGCGCGGCGATCTCGAGGATGAGACGGATGTGGTCCCAAGCCCGGTGACTGCCCTCACCGGTGAATGCTGGGCTTGCGACAATCAGCCCAACATCGCCGAACTCGGCCTCGTGGCTGTCCAGGTAGCCCACGAGAATCCGCCCGAAGATGACAGCCCACCCGCGCTTGTCGTCGAACTTGTACCAGTTGATGGCCGTCTTCAAGACGCCCGTCCGCATCGATACCGCGTAGTTCCGAGTGAACCAGCGCTGGCTCATGCCACAGACCGGGTTCTTGCACTCATCTTCCCCATCCCGGAACGGCTGGTCGCACACCCGGCACCGGCGCGCCTCCGGCGCCAGCGCCTCAAGCGTTCGCTGCGCGCATGCCGAGCACAACGCCGGCGACCCACCTTCCCGATACGGGCACAGCTTGCATCGCCCGAACCCAGCGGCCGACTGCAGTAGCTCGGGGATACCGGATGCCATGTGGGCGCTTACGCCAGCGACAGCGTCAGTTGCCGCCGCGCCTCGCTTCGCGCCTGGATCATCTGCGTCGACTGCAGGAGCGCGACGATGTCCTCGGGATTCTCGACCTGCACCGCACCTGGTCGCTCGAGGTATCGGCGTGCCCAGTCACGCGACATGACGAGGCTGCGGGGGAGAAAGACGCGACGGCCCTGCTCCAGGGCGAAGCGCGCCTGCAGTCTCGCTCCGCTGGTCCCCGACGCCTCAATGACGACCGTCCCCTGTGCCATAGCGGACATCGTCACGTTTCTGCGGGGAAACGAGCCCCGCGTAGGCGGGCTGTCCGGCCAGAACTGGGACACGACGGCACCGGTAGCTGCGATGCGGTCAGCGAGGCCCGCATTCTCGGGAGGGTATGTACGGCGGATGCCAGTGCCGATAACGGCGATCGTTCGGCCGCCGGCATCAAGGCATGCCTCGTGCGCCGCGGTGTCGATGCCCCGGGCAAGCCCCGACAGCACCGTGACGCCGGCAGCGACGAGCCGGGCGACGAGGCGGCGAGTCCGTGCTACGCCCTCCTCGCTGGCGTCCCGCGTGCCGACGACTGCGACAGACCATGCATCGTCGGGGTGAAGGGACCCGCGATAGAACAGGAACGGCGGGAGGTTGTGGATGGTCCGCAGATTGGCTGGATAGTCGTCGTCAAGCACGGTTGTCACGCGGATGTCACCGGCCGCGTCGACGGCGGCCAGCATCTTGGCAACGTCGTCGCGGTACCGAGGCAGTCCGCCGATATTCGCGCGCAGGGCGGCAACGGCATCGTCCGCCTCGGGTGACCGCTCGGACACGCGCCCGTCGTGCAGCGCCTCGAGTCCGCCGCGCTGCGCCTCGCGCGCTACGAGGTGCCACGGCATGCCAGGGATGCGGCACAGCGCCATGAGTGCCACGGTCTCGCTCACTTCGCTGTCTCACCTACTGCGTTCTAGAACGGATGTTCGGTTAGACGCGTGCCACGTTGCATGACACAGCTGCGCCTGTCAAGCCTACTCGCATCATGCCCGGCCTCGCCCGTTCACCACGCGTTCATGAGCACTCCGGTTCGCCGTTGCATCGCCCTGCGCCGCGCTGCTCGGCGGCCCAGGACGCGGGGTAGTCGACGCACGGCCGCTCGTCCTGGCGGAGCAGCCACCTAGCGCGCTCGTACATCCGCCGGCTGGCGTCGCGCCACCCCTGCCACTCGTCGGCCGACATTGCAGGCGGGCGCCCGGACACAAGGTGCTGTCGCCCGGAATCGGCGTTCTGCAGTTCGGGCACGGCCACAATTGCTGGGGCTGTGATGGTTGCGCTGGATCCAAGACCCTCCCCTCTACGTCACTTCAGACTAGAGGCGAGCGCGAGCCCGTGTAGCCCTGCGTGACTGTCGATCTCCTTCAAGTGGAGCGGCTGAGGTGGTGATGCAGCTCGAGTATGCCTAGGAGCACACGCAGCGAGCGCCGGCATGTCGCGACGCGTCTTTGCTGGTTCCTACTCCCCACCCGCGCCGCCTGTAGCACCGCCACCGCTAGGAGTGTCTATTGATGACTCGGCGGCCGAGTCCGTTGGTGAGGACGGCCCCTCGACGGCTACCCTGGTAAATCCGCGTTGAGTCTCGGCCCGCGCCGCCCGGACGAGCAACTTGACCGAGTCCTCAAGTGGCGATCCCATGACGTGCTCGCGCTCGTTAATCGCCTCGAGTAACCGTTCCAGCCGTTCTTCAGAGTCACCGTTCACGCTATGCCACTTGGCGAGGTCCGCCTTTGTGTTGATTCCAGCAAGGCTGAGCAGATTGGTGATCGAGAGCGCATCAGCGCTGAACGGCTTCACGGCGCTGCACTCCACTGGTGGCTCCTTGGTCTCTCCGCTGGGTTGCGTCAACGTTGTCTCGGGATTGCCGTCCGCGGCGCGCTCATGCTGGGAATCCGTCTGGGAGTCCGGCGATTGCTCACATGTCGCGGCCCCGGATTCGGGGCCCGATTCCGGGGCAGTACAGCCGTGCTCGGCGATGAACGCAATTTCCGCTAAGTGGGCCCACTTAGCGACCGTCGCGGTGGGTACACCCGTGGCCTTAGCGACATCCCTCCGGCCGTCAGCGGGTCCCGTCTGCCTCAGAAGGTCGGCGACTGAGCTGATACCCACGGCCGCGAGCCTTTCGGCGTGCGTGGGGCCTATGGAATCGATCGTCGCCAAGGGAGCGCGCGAGTTCCCGGTCCGCACTGTCCGCCTAAACCCGACCGGGTCTTTGCGACGCGCACTCTCGAGCGACGGGTCCTTCCGAGCCCATGCCGCAGACCGGCCGGTCTCAAGGCCGCGGCGCAAGAACGCTCGGGCGTGACCTTCCGAATCGTCCTCGGACTGCCGTTCCGGCGTGATCGACTCTGCCGGCTTACCTATCTGCGGCTCGAGCGACCCGCTTGCATAGCAAGCCAGGTTATAGGCGACCCTCGGGGGCTGCAGGTGCGACGAACCCACTAGTTCGGCCAGCCACTCCTCTAGGTCTGTGGTCGAGACCGTGCGCTCTCCCAGATCGGTCACGATGTCTTGGACGGTACGCCTCCCGCTTGTCATCGCCGCCGCACCGCGTCGGCGTAGAGCGCGAGCGCGCCGTTGCGGGCAACGACCAGAAAGCGGACGAGGTCGGCATACTTACCGCCCAGACGCGTTTGAGCGTCGCCACCGAGAAGCGATATCGTCTCGTCCGCCTTCTTCGCCACCTCCAGCGACTTCGCCTTTGCCTCGGTCAGATCCGTCGGCGCGCTGTCTGAGCTTTCCAGCCATCTATGGATGTGCGCGGCGGCCAAGTTGTACGATGCCCGATACCACAGGCGATCAAGTTCGCAGGGTGACGCATCCACAACGGCTTCATCAGTCACTTCTTCGACCACTGCCTTGAATCGTTGTACCGCTGAATCGTGATCAAGGGCCAACAGGTCCAAGACGCCGAGGTTGAAGGTCGCTCCGCGGTTCCTGGGATCGCGATCCAAGGCGCGGGCATACACGGACCGAGCCTCGCCTAAGCGTAGTTGCTGCTGCAGCCGCGACCCGATCAGGAATAGTGCGTAACTTTCCCAATCTTGGGTAATCAGCTGAAGCCGCTCCTCAACGCCGATCTGCTCCATGAGGCGATAGACTAGCCATGACGCCGCGACAAGCGTCATTCGATGAAGCCTCTCCGCGTCCGCCGCTTCGTGGTCGCCGTCCTCGAAGTAGTCGTGTTCCCAAAGAGTCGCGATCGAAGTGATCTTGGTGTCTGAACTGTTGAGTGAGATGGTGACCCCGAAGCCGCGAGCCGTGGCTGCGTGCGCCGTGACCGAAACCGTGCTTATCCGACCCGGAAAGTAATTCGCTACAGATGTCAGCAGGCCCAGCTCCTTTGGCAAGTCGACATCCTTGGGGAGCTCGATGTCCTTGTCATTGCCAGTCACAAAGTTCAGGCCGGATCCGGCGCCTTCCTCTTTGAGTCGGTGCATCTCCGACAGAAGAGCGCCGGTCATTGCTTGGCTCGGACTGCCATCCGGCCCGAGAACGTCCTTGATCAGGAGTCTGGGTCTGATAAAGCGCAACGCGACGAGGTATATGAGCCGCGCCGCAACCACTAGTACGACAACGGCCAGCACGAGCGCGCCGACATCGATGAGTTCCGGGAAAGTCATCGTATTCGCCAGCTTGGTCGGAGCTGCCTATCCACGAAGGCTCCGATGAGCACAGTCGGCCTACGGTGTAGCGGTAGGACTGGGGCTCGGCGAGGAGTCGGGGCCTGGCGTCGGGCTGCCAGTCGGCGGCGGGCTCTCGGTGGGCTGGGGGCTGCCAGCGGGAGTGACAGCTGGCGACGATTGTGGTGCAGGCTGCTGTAATCCCAGTGTCTGGAGCGTTGGCGAGCCTATAGCGAGCAGCGCCCCCAATGCGATCAGCACAAGGCCGGCCGCAGACGCCTCGCGACGTGCGCGGGACCGACGCTCCGCGTCTAGGTAGTTCGTCGCTCCAGAGTCTCGCGGAGCCGACTGGTTGTCGGCCTTCAGCAAGATGTAGAGCCCCACCATCACCAGCCCGATGCCCAAGAGCGAAGCTGCGGCAAAGCTCAGCGCGTTCACGAGGACCGGCACGCTGGTGCCGATATCTGTGGCCTGGAGCGCGGCGCCCGCAGCGACACCCGATCCGAGGGCTGCCGTCGCCATCAGCATTCAGGTCTCCCTTGGCCATCAATCTTGCATCCGGCGCGCCATCGGCGAGGCACGCCATTCTGCCTCTACCTATCGGTCAAGTCAATGCATCCTTAGAAGGCCCACCGCGCGTAGCCACCCTTACGAGCGCAAATGGCGGGCGAATGCCTGGCCGGGCGCTACGTAGCTTATCTCTGCGACGCAGCCTGACCGAGGAGGAGCCGACGGTGCAACCACCACTCGAGGAAGAACAGGTGCCCGAAACGCTGACCATCTACGACGATCCGAATGACCGCTACCTCGTCAGCCTAATCGTCAGCTACAGCGACGCGGTCCTGGAAGGCCTGCTGGCAGGTGTCGGCGAAGACCTCGACGAAGGAGGCGGCGAAGGTCTCGTCCAGGAGAGCACCGCGATCGATCGGGCGGTCGCCGGCCAGACCGACAAGATGAAGGCCGCCGCCCTGGCCGCGCTCGAGCTGACCCGCGACGCAGGCAGCCACGGCACGCAGTGGTACGTCTACGACCGCCTCACCGGCACCGACCGTCTCATCACCCAATCCGACTTCGACGTGCACAGCGAGCGCTGAGCGCATAGTGCTCGACTCTCCGGTGAGTGGCGCCAGATCGCCGATCACTTGGGGTGAGAGCGCCAGGATTCAACCTGAAGCGTCGAGTCGTCGGGCAGCGCCGAGCCTCGTGGCGAGCATCGGACACTCCAGCCTCGGGCGGCTCGGCGGTTGGAGGGAGTGGAGCATGTGCGATGGGTCGGCCGGTTGAGCACGCGAATACGAGACCGGCGCGACCACCTGCGGTACGCCCGACGTCACCACGCGTGCCAACTTCGAGATCGAGCTGGATGGCTGATTGCAGCTCGTAGTACTTCATAGGGAAGTCCCCAATCGGCTCGGGCGGGCCGTCGCCTCATGCTCTAGCTCGGCCGACGTCACACGACACCTCGGCAGCAGGCGAAGGGGACAATTTGCCGACACAGTCCTGAGGACTACTGGAGTGAGGGTCGGGCGGCCGAGGTAAGCCTACGCCCCGCGTCGCCCTGCCACGTGTGCTTGTTCGCTTCCACCAGCGGCTAGCCGACCGGGGACGAACTTCAATGCGAACGGAGGACTAACGTGCCGCACTCGATCGTGCTTCATCGTCGACCTGACGCCAGGCGAATGCAGCTCATCAACGGTTGGGGCAACTCGTCATGGAGTCAGTTGGTGACGCGCACGGTCAACATGTGAACCTGTTACCTCGGAAGGAGGTGACACCCTCTTAGCGCGCATAACGTGATGCTCTTCCGATGGATGGGGTACTAGTCGTCCTCTTCGCTGGTGTGTTCGGCATCGCCGGTGCGATTGTCGCCGCGGTCGTTGGTGCAGTCGCCACGCACACCCGCGAGCGCCGCCGCCGGCGCGAGGACGATCTACGCCAATGGGAGCTCCAGAGGCTCGATGCCGCCGAGAAGCACCTCAAGCGTCTGGCAGCGAGCATGTCTGCGAGCCTCGTACTGCCGAGCTTCTTCACTGCGTATCGGACCGTCGATGTGCTGCGAGATTTCATGTATCTCGACCCCACAGATCTCGACAACGCCGCGATTAACGAGATGCTGGAGCTGCTGCATGAAGGTGTGCAGCGACGACCTGGGCTGACTCAATCCGCCGTTGGCTCTTGGCTGACGTGCGCCGAGACCAGGAACGCGTCAGGCGCCTGGTGGCGGCTGAAAGCGCCGTTGCAGCGTCCATCAATGCCCGCAGGGCCGGGCTTGTGGGTGCCGGACCGGGGGCGGCTGACTCGGGCCTGATGCCCGCCAGAGGTGCTGATCTAAAGCCCACCGCCGCGCGGATCAGGCCCGGGCGCCTGCGGCCGGCTTGGAGCAACTCGTCGAGTAGAGTCGCCAGGTAGCCGGTCGCCTCGGGCGGGGGACTACTGTGGGAGCGGGTAGCTTTCAGACAGGTAGCGCCATGCGCCGCCAGTCCGGCGAAGTACACCGCGCTACAGATCTGGCGGCGTGGATAGCGCGCTTCGTGCGCCACGCCGACTAGCCGGATCGACGAGGTCCCTGATGAGTGCGCCACTCGGTGTTCTCGAGCTCGACCACCCGCGCCACCAACTACACCTATAACTCCAACCACCACGTCACCTAGGTCGTCGTCACTTCGGGCAGCTCGTCGGTGCCACGGGCTACCTCTATGCCGCCTCGACCTGCGCCACGAGCGACAGCTAACCGTGCGCGCCCAGATCGGCAGGTCCTAGGGCACAGGTGCCAAGGCGGCGCCGATGGCTAGGTGGCCAAGGCCGCTTGGTCGGCCAGCGTCGTTCGTCGGTCTCCCCCTCCCCGGTCTCGTGCACCGATGGGAAAAGCCTTGGCGGTTCGCCTTCGCGGCCACAGGCCATGGGGGCCACCGCCGAGGTAGCGGCCCGCGGGGGCCTAACCAGCGTCGATCCGTTTGACACATCCGGTACTGTCTAAAGGGATTTAGTTGCCGATGATTAAGCGCGTCACCCTCCAAAGGCGTCGCCCGCTCGGCGGGCGTTCGGTTGCGGACCGCTCCAGCGCGCCTAACGTCGGATCAAACACCGTTCAGTCAGACCGGCCCAGTCGCGCGCCAGGTAGCTGGTGTGAAGGGAGTGGCGAGCGGGCAGCCACTCCCGCACAAGGCCGAAACGCTGGACTGCCCGACTCGTACCTTGTCTCGCCAGCAGGACAGGCCAAGAGAGTCCCGCCTACAGGGGCGGAGGGGGCCACGGCGACCAGACAGTTAGCGGACGTGGTCTTTACGGCGCGGCGCGGCCGGCACAACAGACCGAGTTACGAGTACCCGGCGATCTTGACGTGATCGGTACTGAAGACCTGCCCGTCGGCTGCTTGTTGACAGCGGGGTTGCGAATCGCCCCCCTACCGATCGTTCGACGCGGACCGTGGGTCGCGGACATGTTGGCTCTCGCAGCCGGGGAGACTGCCTAGCGAGCGACTACAACCACCTATGAACCAATCCTGCTAACTCCAGGCGTGGCGTCACGACGCCGCTCCTTCGACAACAGAAAGGAAGAGCTGGCATGGTTCGACGGCTGCTCACGACCCTGATAATCGCCGGTTTAGTGGCGCCCCTGTCAACGACAGAGGTGTTGCCCGCTCCGAAGGCCCACGCAAGCGCGACATGCGACAGCACCGCTGTCACCAACAAAGTGAACTATGAAACGGACACAATTTACCAGATTCTCACCGATCGTTTCGCGGACGGTGATCCAACTAACAATAACCCTTACTCCTTGAACAACAGCTATGACTCCAATCGCACCGACGTCAACCGCTTCTTTGGAGGCGACTGGCTGGGCATCGTTGACAAGATCGACTACCTGAAGAACATGGGTGTCACGGCGATCTGGATCAGTCCGCCCTACGACAATTTGGACGAGCCATACCTCGAGAACTCCACTTACTACAATGCTTACCATGGCTTTTGGGCGAAGGACTACTTCCGTCCAGACGAGCATTGGGGAGATTGGAACGACTTCGACCAGCTGATCAGCACCGCGCACGCGAACGGAATAAAGGTCGTCATCGACTATGCCCCCAATCACACCAACCACACTGATAGCGTGGAGAAGGGGGCGCTCTATCGCGACGGACAGCTCGTGGGCCGGTACGATAATGACACCCTCGGACTGTTCCATCACCTGGGGGAGCGCCAAGGGAACCAAACCACGAAGTTTGACTTCCAGTTCCGGGATCTCACGGTCCTCGCTGACCTGTCGCACGAGAACTCGCTGGTGGTGGACTACCTCACCGATTCAATCGACGTCTGGCTGAGTCGGGGCGTTGACGGGATTCGGAACGACGCAACGCTGCACCAGAGTGACGCCTTCCGGACGCAGTTCGCAGACCATATTAACGCCACCAATCCGGTATTCCACTTCGGCGAATACTTCATCGGCTCGCCCGACCCCAAGTACGACGACTACCGGACCTCGCCGGAGCGGACGGGGATCGACCTTCTTGACTTCGAGTTCGCCAATACCGCTCGATCGACCTTCGGCGACTTCAGTAAGTCGATGACCGACCTGAAGAACATGATCGAATACACCGCGACGGATTACCGTTACGAAAACAACGCCGTCACGTTCCTCGACAGTCACGACAAGTCACGACTTGCAAGCATTCAGCCTAATCAGGGCATCTCCCATGCGGCTCTGGCGTTCCTCCTGACTTCGCGTGGAACTCCGGTCATCTACTACGGGACCGAGCAGTACATGACCGGGAACAACGGTGATGCCGGTCGAAAGTGGATGACGGACTTTGATGAGCAGACGACGGCATTCCAACTAGTTAAGAAGCTGTCGGATTTGAGGAAGAGTAACCCTGGCCTTGCGTATGGTCCTACGACGTTCCGTTGGAACAACAATGACGTTCTAATCTACGAACGGCAGTTCTTCGACGACACCGTTCTTGTGGCCGTTAACCGAAGCGGGACCACGTCTCAGATCAGCGGTCTGTTCACTAACCTGCCAGGCGGTAGCTACAACGACTACCTGGGAGGGCTACTCGACGGCAACTCGATCTCGGTCGGATCCAACGGAGCCGTAAGCACCTTCGATCTTGGGCCCACCGAGGTGGGGGTGTGGCAGTTCCGGAGCTCAGGCATCACGACTCCGCAGATAGGAGCAGTCGGCCCGACGATCGGCCGTGCTGGCAATGAGGTGGCAATCGATGGCCAAGGTTTCGGCACGACAGCGGGTACCGTGTACTTCGGCTCAACGGCTGCCACAGTTCTCTGCTGGGCAGACGATCAGATCCGGGTCACTGTGCCGAATGTGTCGCCTGGTCTGAGGGACATCACGGTCGTAAGGGGTAGCAACACAAGTAACGCTTTCACCTACCAGGTCCTCACTGGGCCGCAGGTCCAGGTGCTCTTCCATGTGGACGCGACGACCAACTGGGGTCAGAACGTCTATGTAACCGGCGATGTCTATGAGTTGGGCCAATGGGATCCGCAGCAACCTTGGGATCCGTTCTTCAATCCCAACTACCCGTACTGGTTCCTGCCTGTGGCGGTGCCGGCCAACACGGCGGTTGACTTCAAGTTCATCAAACGGGACGGCAGTAATAACGTGACCTGGGAGGGCGGAAGCAACCGCACGTTCACGACACCCAGTAGCGGCGCAACCGATACGCCTGGGTATACGTGGCAGCCGTAGAGAAACTGGGGCATAGTCGCCAGACTCGTTAGCCGGTCCACTACCGGCGCGCTGCCAGAAAGGAGACTGCCTGGCCCGTTATGCCAGGCAGTCTCCGTACCTTGTGACCAGGCACCGGCGGTCATCGCTGATCAGTGCGCGCAGTGGGACTCGGCCCGGGGCACAACCGCTTGGGCGTCGTAGCTGCGGCGCGCAGAGACCACTCGAGACGCCGCCACGGGCCTTCCTACCAGCGCCGAATGTACCCGCAGCTCTTGGGTCTGGGTTCTGCAGATCTAATTCTCTTTGGCGCGAGGGTAGCGCCCAGCGCGACTATCGGTGCGCCAGGAGCACGGCACCCGATCGACCGTCCAGCCTGACCGAGGCGCGCGCGCCGCCGTCGACCAGCTCGACCTCCGGCACCGGCTGGCCGTGCAGCTCGACCGGCTCCAGTCGGCGCCCGGCGAGCGCACCGAGCTCGACGGTCAGGCCAGCCGGCTGCGGGTCGGCATTGAGCACGACGATCGCCGCGCCATCGTCGCCCTCGCGGGCATAGGCAACCGCATCGCCTTCTGCGGCCAGCGTCCGATAGGCGCCGCGGCGCAGGACAGGCTCGCGATGGCGCAGCGCGATGGCATCCTTCACGAAGCCGAGCAGCTCGGTGTCCCAGCGCGCCTCGTCCCACGGGAAGGCGCGCCGGCAATCGGGGTCGTGGCGGCCGGACAGCCCGATCTCGTCGCCGTAGTAGATGCATGGCGCGCCGGGCAGGGTCATCGTCGCCAGCAAGGCCAGCCGCAGCGAGGCGACATCCTCGCCGGCAACGGTCAGGAAGCGGGCCGTGTCGTGGCTGCCCAGCAGGTTGAGCTGGACCTCGTTGGTCTCTGGCCGAAAGGTGGCCAGGACCTTCTCCAGCCGCTCGGCGAAGCCGCGCCCGTCGGTGGGCGAGATGAAGTCGCGGTACTCGTGCTGGCTGGCGACCACCTCGCGGTCCATCTCGCGCGCAGCGACGAACGAGATGATCGCCTCGGTCAGCGGGTAGTTCATCAGCGCATCGAAGGTGTCGCCGGTGCACCACTGCGGCTTGGCCCGCCAGATCTCGGCGACGATGTAGGCGTCGGGGTTGACCGCCCGCACGCGCTCGCGGAACTCGCGCCAGAAGCCGGCATCGATCTCCTCGGCCACGTCAAGGCGCCAGCCGTCGATGCCGAAGCGCAGCCAGTGCTCGGCCGCACCGAGCAGGTGCTCGCGCATGCCCGGGTTGTCGGTGTTGAGCTTGGGCAGCGCAGGCAGGTCCCACCACGCCTCGAAACCGAGCACCTGCACCGACGCCTGGCCGGCCGGCATGCCGCCCTCCTTCAGCCGGTCGATCTCGCGGCGCTGCTTGGGCGAGGGATAGAGGACGAGGCTGCCGCCCTCGGCCAGCCGCTGGTGGTCGACGAAGATCCAGTCGAGGTAGGGCGAGCCGAGGCCGGTCTCGGCGACATGGTGGAACGGCCAGAAGCCGCGACTGGCATGGTTGAAGACGCCATCGAGAACGACCTTCATGCCGCGTGCGTGGCAGGCGTCGAGCAGCTCGCGCAGCGCCTCGTCGCCGCCGAGCAGCGGATCGACCCGGTAGAAGTCGAAGGTGTGGTAGCGGTGGTTCGAGGCCGAGGCGAAGATGGGGTTGAGGTACAGCGCGGTGATGCCCAGCTGCGCCAGGTAGTCGAGCCGCTCGACGATGCCCAGCAGGTCGCCGCCCTTGAAGCCATGGTGGGTCGGCGGGGCGTCCCATGGCTCGAGCGGGCCGGGCTTGGCCACTCGCTCGCTGGCGGCGAAGCGGTCCGGAAAGATCTGGTAGAAGACCGCATCGCGAACCCACGCCGGCGGCGCCGATAGCTCCGTCACCCGTTACCTCCATCTTCTTGGGCAAAGTGGATCAGCCACCCCTCGGCAACCGAAGTGCTCGGCACGTTCCGCTCAGCCCTTAACCCCGCCCTGGGCAAGCCCGCCGATCAGCTGGCGCTGCAGGATCAGGAAGGTGATCACGATGGGCAGCGCACTGATCACCGCCGCCGCGGCGAAGACCCCCCAGCGCTGCGTGAACTGGCCGGTGATGAACAGGCTCATGCCGACCGCGACGGTGTAGTTCTCAGGGCTGCTCAACATGATCCTCGCGATCAGGAAATCACTGTAGGTTCCGATGAAGGTGAGGATGCCGATGACCGCCAGGATCGGCCGGACCAGCGGCAGGACGATCATCCGGAAGACCTGGGTATGCGACGCTCCGTCGACCAGCGCCGACTCATCAAGGTCGTAGGGCACCGTGTCGAAGTAGGCCTTCATCAGCCACGTGTTGAACCCGAGCGCGCCACCGCTGTAGATCAGGATCAGGCCGCCCAGACTGTTCAGGCCAAGGCGCGGCAGTTCGATTTCACCCAACAGCGGCACCACGGCGCTCGTGGGCATGGCTTGGCCGACGGCCTGCAGCAGCAGGAACAGCGCGACCATGGCCAGCATGTTCGGGAAGAGCTGGATGATGACCAGCGAGATCAGTCCTGCACGCCGGCCCCGGAAGCGGAACCGAGAGAACGAGTAGGCAGCCAGCGCACACAGCGCGGTGACGAGTACGGCGGTGATGCCGGCCACGGTGACTGAGTTGAGGATCCACGTTGGCCATGGGTGGGTGGGGCTGCTGAAAATGGTCTCGAAGTGCTCGAAGGTCACCCGCGTCGGCAGCAGTGAGGCTGCTGTAATCGTGTTCAACGGGTTGAGCGCCGCGGTGATCACGAAGGCGACTGGGATGAGCGCGTAGATAGCGGTCACGATCGCGAGCAGGACCTTGAATGAGATGGACAGCCGCCGACGTGTCCGAAGGCCCACCTCCCGGCGGCGGACGCGCTTGACCATGCCCCTGCGCCCCTCCATCAGATCATGTTCTCCAACCGGCGGCTGATGCGGAAGTTGACCAGCGTGATCATCGCCACGATGGCGAAGATGAAGACCGAGATGGCGGCCGCGAATGCGTAGTCCTGGCCGCGCCCGGATGCGAACGCGAGTCGATACGAGTAGCTGATGAGGATGTCGGTCTGGCCGGCGGGGGTGACCGCATTGGGGTTGGCCGGCCCGCCGGCGGTGAGCAGCTCGATGATCGCGAAGTTGTTGAAGTTGAACGCAAAGGCGCCGATCAGCAGTGGCGCCACCGCCACCAACAGGAGCGGCAGCGTGATAGTCGAGAACCGCTGGACCATGCTCGCGCCATCGATCTCGGCGGCCTCGTACAGATCGCTGGGGATCGATTGGAGAGCACCAAGCGTGACGATGAGCATGTACGGGTAGCCGAGCCACAGGTTGACCATCAGGACCGCGGCCTTCGCCAGCGTGCCATCAGCGAACCAGGGCGGGCTGATGCCCGCGAAGTCGCGCAGAAAGGCGTTGATCGGCCCGAACGTCGGGTTCAGCAGGCCCGCCCACACAAGAATGCTGATGAAGCCTGGGATCGTGTACGGGATGATCGCCAGCGTGCGGAAGATGCCCTTCAGCGGCAGACGCTGATCGTTGAACACGAGCGCGAGCGCAAGCCCCAGGGCGAAGGTGAACGCGACGCTGAGAAACGCGAACGCGAAGTTCCAGACGAAGAGACCGAAGAAGGCGTCTCGGATCCGGTGGTCGTGGACGACGCGCAGGAAGTTGTCCGGGCCGATGACGTCGACGAACCCGGGCCCGGGCGCGCGGAGCCCGTCCTCGCTGACAAAGAACCCCCGGCGAGGCTCGTACTCGGTTTCGGTCAGATGGTCCGTCAGGACATCGCGCGCCTGATCGTAGGTGAAGCGCTGGACGCCGAGCTCTGCCCGGTCCAGAGAGACGATGCGCAGCTGCGCTGTCTCGTCCCGGATCTCCAGCCGCGACAGCGCGGTCAGGTATCGGAATGAGTCGATCCGGCTCAGCTTTACGTGGTCGTCGATCTGGGTCGGCAAGTTGTCGGCGGGGTCGATCGGACCGAACTCGGCTTCGTACTGGTCGGCGGGAATGACTCCACGCTGTGGATCGCCGATCAGCTGGCGGCCGTCCGGATCTTCCAGCCAGATCAGGAACCCGCCCGTCGGAGAGCGAAAGGCGCGCCAGGTCAAGCTGGCCTGCTCCTCGGGCGTGTAGAACTGGCGCTCGAAGCGCTCGATGACCTGCTGCTTGCTGAGGATGTGCTGGGCGCTGTAGTTGGTGAAGGCGGCGTAGACGGTGAACATCACCGGGTAGACCACCATCAGCATGAGCAGGAATACGCCCGGCGAGATCCAGCGCAGCGGGTACAGCCCGGGTACCAGGAAGACAACGTTGATGGCGGCCGTGATGACCAGCAGCACGCCAGCCGCCAGTCCCAGGCCGCCAGACCAGAAGGAATAGGCAAAGACGATCGCGACCGCGTCGATGACGGCGAGCGCGACGAGGCGCCAGATGAGCGACAGGATGGGCGCGGAGGCGCCGCGATCGCGCGGCGCCTCCTTGTGCCCTGCCGTCACCTCGGTGGCCCGGCGCTATGGCTGGGCGATGGTCTCGCGGATCCGCTCAGCGGCGGCCTCGAAGGCCTCATCGGGATCCTGAGCCTGCTCGAACACGAGATTGATGGCGGTAGTCCAGTGCTCCCAGACGGCCGACATCTCCGGGATCGCCGGCATGGGATCACCATGCGATGCGCTCTCGGTGAATGCGGCAGTGTCGGGATCCTCCACCCGCTCGGCCAGCGGCAGCCAGACCGGCAGGCGGGGGTCAGCCTCGAACAGGGCGTCCATGCCCTCGTCGGTGGCGATGAACTCGGTCAGGAAGGACTGCGCCAGAAGCATGTTGGGTGCGAACGCGCTGACCATCATGCCCTGCACTCCGACGAACGGACGGGGCTGCTCCTCCATCATCGGGATGGGAGCGACACCGTAGTTGACGCCCGAGGTGCGGAAGTCGTTGAGCGCCCAGGGGCCGGTCATCCAGAAAGCCGCCCGGCCCTCGGTCATCATCGTGATGCAGGCGCTGTAGTCGACGTTGTCGCGAAGAAGCCCTTCGGCGACAAGGTCGTTGAGCTCGTTGCCGTAGGCCAAGCCGCCCGGGCTGTCGAGGCCGACGTCAGTCGGGTCGTAGGCACCGGTCTCGGCCTCGCGGCCAAAGATGTAGCCGCCATGGCCAGTCAGGATCGGGTACGAGTGGTAGGGATCGCCCTTCTGCAGGCAGTAGCCCTGCTCCACCGTGCCGTCTTCCTGCAGCTGGCGTGCGGTGTCCTTCAGCTCGTCCCAGGTCGCGGGCGGCTCGGGAACGAGATCGCGGTTGTAGTAGAGGGCGATCGCCTCGCTGCCGTAGGGCATGCCATACAGCGTGCCGTCATAGGTAAAGGCGTCCCGCCCGACCTGCGCGAACTGGTCCGCCTTGTCGCCAAGGTCCAGCGGCTCGACCACGCCGGCAGCGGTCAGCTGGCCGAGCCAGTCGTGGGCGCCGATGATGATGTCAGGACCCTCGCCGGCCGGCCCGCGAAGCAGGAGCTGGTCGCGGATGTCGCCGAAGCCGAGCTCGTAGACCTGGACGGGGACGTTGTACTGCTCGGTGAAGGTGGCGCCAATGTCGGTCAGAGCGCGGGCTGTTTCGCCGGCTGCCCAGATGGTTAGGGTGCCCTCTTCGGCTCCCGGGGCCGGGCTGGGGCTGGGCTCAGGCGTCTCCTCGGCCGGCGGGGTTTCCTCCGCGGGCGGAGTTTCCTCTGCCGGTGGCGGGGTCTCCTCGGCCGGCGGAGTTTGCTCAGCCGGCGGAGTGTCGGCCGGGGTCTGGGCCGGCGTCTGATCGGGTGTGGGCTGTGGTGTTGGTGCCGCCGCCGGCGCGCAAGCCGCGAACAGCATCACAAACGCCATCAGCAGCGCACCCAGCTGGATGCTCATTTTCATTCCTGTACAGGTCCTCCTCGTTGGCCGACCCTCGTGGCCGGTGCTCTGCATTGACTCCGGTGGTGGTCCACCGGTGCGGTCAGGCGACCGCCCTGTCGCGCTCACTTCAGCCGTCTTCGATCACCTCCTGTCTCGGGTCGCCGGTGGCGCCGTCGAGCGGCGTACCACCAGGCGCGTGTCCAGGACTCGGTGCTCGGCCGGGGCGGGCTCCCGCCCCAGGGCCGCCAGGAGCATCCGCGCAGCCTCCTCGCCTTTGCGGCGCACCGGCTGGTGGACCGTGGTCAGGGGCGGATCGGTGAAGCGGGTGAGTGGCAGATCGTCAAAGCCGATGACGGATAGGTCATCGGGCACGCGCAGGCCGAGGTGGTGGGCGGCCTGCAGGGCACCGGCCGCTGCGGCATCGCTCATCGACAGGATGCCGGTCGGACGCAGGCCGTCCTCCCAGGCCCGCAGCAGCGCGTCCTCGCCGGCTTCGAAGGTGGCCGGCCCGACGCGAACGCAGGCCGGGTCCAGGACGACGTGGTACTCCTCGAGGGCCATGCGGTAGCCGCGCATGCGCCGGCCCATCACGCTGGCTCCGTTGTCCTGGCCCTCCGATGGCTCCATCGTCAGCACGAGCAGGTCGCGGTGGCCAAGTTGGAGCAGATGTCGAGCGGCGGCCAGTGCGCCGGCCGTGTCGTCGACCTCGATCGCGCCATGCTCGGGCCAGCCGGTCGCGTCGACCAGCACCACCGGCAGCGAGGCATGACGCACCGCCTCCATCTCCGGGTGCCGCTCGTCCAGGCCGATCACGATCACGCCATCGACGGTCGCGCGCCCGAGTGCGCGCTCGAGCGAGCCGTGCAGGGGCGAGATGAACAGCACCCCGAAGCCGCGGTCCTCGGTCACGGTCGCCACGCCCTCGGCGAAGAGCGGAAAGAACGGATTGGCAAAGACCTGGGCGAGGGCCTGGGGCGAGAGGATCCCGATCGTCGCGGTCGAGCCGGCGGTCAGCATCCGGGCGACGGGGTGCGGTCGGTAGCCCAGGTCGTCGGCGATGCGGCGGATGCGCTCGGCGGTCTCAGCGCTGAGTCGGGCAGGGTTATTGAAGGCGAACGAGACGGCGGCCTTGCTAACTCCCGCCTGACGGGCGACGTCGGCAATCCGAGCGCGCTGCGGCGGTGCGTCTGACACGCTGATCGGCCGGTTCCTCCTCCGCGCCGCCTGATCGCCGATCGATCGACGGCGTTCAACCGGTTAACAAAACCGATTTAGTTCGAGACCCTATGATGCCCGGTGGCGGGTTGTCAAGCGCCAATCGCGCCCGGCCCTCCAACAGGCCTGCGTCGAAAAAGCGGTGAGATGCTCGTGCTGGCTGGCGCAACGCTGTATCGTCCGGAAAGGTTTAAGTCGAGACGATGAGTAAACGAGTAACGATCTCCGACGTGGCGCGCTCTGCCGGGGTTTCAGCAACCGCGGTGTCTTTCGCGTTCAACCACCCGGACGAGCTGAACCCCCAGACGGTCGAGCGGATCCTCGAGACGGCCCGCGACCTTGGCTACGCGCCGAGTCCATTCGCCCGGGCCCTCCTGCGCCGCAGAGCAGGCGTGATCGGGGTGCTGGTCCCTCAGCCGCTGCCGGCTATCCTTGAGAACCCGTTCTTCCCGATGTTCCTCGCCGGAGTCGCGACCACCTGCCATGCGCATGACCTGAGCATGCTGGTCACCGGCGCTCCAGACAGCACGACGCTGGGCGACCCGATCGCGCGAGCCCCTGTCGACGGCTTCATCGTCGTGGGTGTCGATGAGGACCACCACGAGGTCCAGCCGCTCCAACGACGTGGGGTGCCTTTCGTGCTGGTCGATGGCGAAGCCCAGACGGCCTCCTCGCTCAACATCGACGACGAGGGTGGGGCGTATTCCGCGCTGTCCTACCTGCTCGGTCGTGGGCACCGCGACATCGTCATCCTCACCTTCGAGACACCGTACGCGCATCTCGACGACGTCCTGCATGGTGCCGGCGGCGGGCGCCGACACGGCTTCATGCGGGCCGCCCACGAAGCAGGCGTTCCATGGCGCGAGGACTGGTTCGTCCCCTGTATCACCAGCATTGCCGGCGGCGAGCAGGCGTTTCGCGCCCTGTGGACCGCCGGTGCCCGACCAACTGCCATCCAGAGTGTCAGCGATGTCGTCGCCATCGGGGCGATACGAGCAGCACAACGAGTAGGCGTCCGCGTGCCCGAAGACCTGGAGGTGATCGGCTTCGACGACATCCCGCTGGCCAGCCTGGTCACGCCAACCCTGTCGACCGTGCGCCAACCGGTATTCGAGCGGGGGGCGCTCGCCGCCGAGATGCTGGTGCGCGAACTGGGCGATTCTCAACCCGGAGAGCGGGTCCAGCTGCCGACGGAGTTGGTGCTGCGAGATTCCACCCGTGGCTCCATGGCGTCGCTACCCAAATCCGGTGAGCCCCCGGGGCCGAGTTAGCGTGCCACTTGGCCGACTGAGCTTCGCGACGCAGCCTGACCGAGGAGGAGCCGATGACGCGACCACCGTTTGAGGAGGACCGAGTGCCCGAGGCGCGGACCATCTACGACCATCCGAATGACCACTACGTCGTCAGCCTCATTGTCAGTTACAGCGACGCGGTCTCGGAAGGCGTCGCGGCAGGTTTTGGAGAAGACATCGAAGAAGGGATCGCCCTCGATCTAGCGGCCGCTCAGCAAGCCAGGTCGGGGTGCTTTACATCTCGCCGCGGTGCGCATCGCGGCAACCCGAGAGGCTGCTAGTTCAAGCCACTTGACTTCGATGGGGCCGATGACGAAGTGGCTGAGTGTGCCGGAGATGCAATCAGCAAGGACAGTAAAGCGGCGCAGCCGCTGAGTGGCTCCTCGCGAAAGTGGTTGTCTTTACTGCCCTCTGGGACTGACCTCCCTGTCGACCAACGCCCGATCACGCTGCACTGCCTCGGCAAAGGTCGTGAGTCTCGACGCGCGCAGTGCGGCGACGTGATCTTCGAGCGTGCGAGGAGGGCGTCGGAGCGCACGGATCTGTCCCGCGAGCGCCTTGGCGGCAGCCAATCGATCTTCATCCCACTGGGCCGTCAGGAAGTCGTCGGGTGTCTGTACCAGGAGATTCAGATCAGATTCTAGAGTCGCCGGCGAGAAGTGGCGAACGTTACTGGTGACGATGACCTGGGCGCGGCCGGCGAGGGCTGTCGCCACGACGTGTCGATCGCCTGGATGGACGCCTTCCGGGACCGTCTCGAAGCCCTGAGGGTTGATGGTGAGCGCATCGGGAAATGACAGTCGCATCATTTCGATCCTGCGTCCGGCGAGCTCCGGTGTGATCGATCCTCACTTCTTTGCGAGATTGCGCTTCACCTCGTCGAGTATCTCGTCACTCCAGATGGGATGGTAGATACCGGCGTACGCGAGGCTCAACAAGATGTCTGCTGTCGGCATCGGGATGAGCACGTTTGCATCGAGGCAGGCACGCCACATGGCGACTATCTTGGCCGATCACTGCCCCGCAACGCACGGCCGGCCGCGTAGAACTCCTCGTACGCGCCAACATCCTCGGCCTCGCGAACCATTTCATCCAGGAGCCGTCGACGTTCGGCATCGCGGGTGCGCTTGTAGTCGAGTAGGTCGACCAGCCGGATGCGCCGATGGGAGCCGACGCGTCGAAACGATAGGTCACCTCGCTCCAATAGCCGGATCAGATACGGCCTGGAAACGTTGAGGATGTCTGCTGCACGTTGCGTTGAGAGTTCCGTTTCAGCTGGGAGGATCGAGACGCCGTTGCCCAGAGCGAGCTCCCGAACGGCACTCAGCAGGACGCGATAGAGCGACGTCGGCAGGGCAGTCTCGCTGCCGTCCGGGCCCACGAGTCTGGCTCGACCCGCGCGCGTAGACTCGAGCAGCCGCTCGATCTGAGCAAGCTGGGCATGCTCTCGGGGCGCCGCGACGACCGGCTCTCGCTCGGCGATCGCTGTCATTGCCTAACCTTCCTTCCCATCACCAGTGACAGATGCAACAGTCGAACTCTAGTTTCGCTTGTTTCACTTGCCATGTCAAGTCTAGCGGGAACCACGCACGACTTCTCGCCAACTGCACGTGCTCGCCCGGCGGACGTCGGCCCGAGGCCATGTGGTCGCGTCGGAAGGCGTCGATGTCGCTCAGTTCGCGCTTGCCCGGGAGGGGCAATGGCCCCCCAGGTGGTCGTCGGGATGACCGGCTCGGCGCTGCGCGGCAGCCTGGCCAGAGGTTTGATAGCAACAATCGTCGTGTCATTTTGGCGCCGGCTCTTGGAGCAGGTATCGGTGGCAAGTGAGGCTTGTCAATGTTCCGCGGCACCGCGGCCGAGCGACCCTAACCGCGATCAAGAAGAACAGGGTGGCTGAGTCTCCTCCAAATAGGCACAGAGCCCCGGAACTGCTTCCGCAAATGATGTCTCATTTGGGACCGCCCCATCCCGAAAAAAGATCCAGTAGGGCGACTCTTGCGTTGCTGAGGGCATGACCACCACGAAGTGTGGGTCAACGTTCCTCAGCGCGTGCACGGTTTCACCTTCTACGTCGGCTGAGATCCGAGTCGCCTGTCCGACTGGCGTGAGATCTGCAGGGGCGATGTCAAAACCCCGACTTGGACCTCCGCGGTAGCGCGCATCATCGAAATATATGTGCGACACGTCGCTGTCGGGCAAAAAATTGCAGGAGGTAAGGACTAACGAGATCAGGACTGAGGTGGCCATCGTCCAGCACAATGCAGCCATCTTACGGGATCGAGATAGTATCCAGGTACTCTTGATCAACGGTCAGGCCTACAATATTTGACCACCTTTGGCCGTCTCTCGTGGTGAAGAGACCATGGCCCTGAGCAAGTAAGACCCAAGACTCTTCCGAGCCCTCCCGAAATCTCAGCTCGCCACGTCGAAGGAAGGCGAGGTAAATTTGCCCCGCTTCCAGATCCGGCTCCTCTTCGTACACTAAGGTCACGTCATCTACCGTTCCACCGAAGCCACGAAGCAGGAACTGTTCATCAGGGAGCGGACCAAACAACCCTCTAACCACTTTGACGGTCTGATCGCGCAGGATGTGGGACTTGACGCCCATGGCGTCTTCGGCCCAAGGCCTGTTGTCTACAGAGTTCCAGTGGACGTGCACTCCCTTGATCGGTTCGATAATGGCTACGGCATCGGCGCGGGCAACAAGATCCGCGACATCGTAGGTTGGGCGGGAGCCTCCCACATGCACGATGGTGCCAGCCGGCGGTACGCTGCCGGGAACATTCAATGTAACCGCGGTCAGAGCGACTATCGCCGCGGCGATTAGCGTCAGTGTTGCGGCAGGATGTCGCCGTGCGGCGTTCATTGCTTCACCTCGTGTGCACGTCATCGGGCTGCATACCAGTATTTGATGCCGTCTTTATCATGAGTGGTCAGACTGCGCTTCGAGGTACTGCCACAGGGAATGGTTGCGTACATGGTATCGGCCGATTGGTTAGAGTGATGCAACGCAACTAGATGACCGAACTCATGAGCCGAAGTCGACCAAAGATCGACGTATTTATTGTCGCAATTGAGCGTCCCTTGCCCATACCAATGCTGCCAGCCGCCCGAAATGGTCTTGTTAAATGTTATTTCACCGTTGCAGATCAGCTGGGTGTGGTAGCAAAGGGAGTACGAAGCGACCGCCAACTTGTCATCGTATGGCCACCACAGGTCGTTGTACCGCACGAATACCCTCGCGCTTGTGGACGATTGATTCCAAGCGAAGAATAGGTGGCGGCCGACATTGTTCCACTCGCTGCGGCCATTCTTTACGTAATCCCTCATGGTGGAATTCGACGGGAATCCGGAATCAAACTTGGTCTCTATGTAGTGGTCGACTCCGTGCGCTTGAGCCTTTAGCCATTTTCGATCCACGTTGTTCGTGGCAAGCGCCAGTTGGGACGACAGCAGCATTGTCAGAACTGCCGCTACCAGAGCGAATGAGCTCTGGCGCCGTGCGCGTGTGGGGATTGGCCGGTTCCGTTGCGACAGACATATCCTGGGAGACGGAGATGGGCAGCCTGGCGGCGACGCCAAGAATGTAGGGTCGATTGACGTCCGGCGACGCCTTAGGTTGATTGTCGTCCTCACCGGTCGATAACCCCTCGTGAATTCGGTTACTCGTGGCCAGGCGCTGCGGCCAAGCCAAACGGCCTTCATCCCCAGATTGCCTACGATGTAAGGCGCCTGCAATTAGGGAGTTCCCTTAAGGGACCTGACCGGCCTCCGTCGTGCTGGCTTGCAGCTGGGGACGCTCTCATCGATCCCGCCCGTGTCCCCCGTGTTTGTTGGCTGCTCCGGGCTGATGCGTCGGCCCGATCCAGTGTGTTCTGGTGCCCGACGCGGTCATTCGGCCCATCTGCTGAACGAGAATGCATGCGGGCGTTCCGTCGAGTGGGGCTCAAGCCAGCCGATCGCACCGGGGCCGTTCAGAAAGTCAAGTTTATTGTGGCGGTTATCTTGACATTTCGACGGCATGCAGCAGAATGTCAAGGTAATCACGGCATATGGGGATCGAGTGGCTCGACCGCGCCAGAGTTTTCCGGACATCCTGTTCGTAGGCGAACGTTCCCGCCAAGCCCTCAGCGATGGAGCTCGGCGGGGACGTTTCGTGCGTGTGGGACCAGGCATCTACTCGACCCTGCCGCGCGCTGATCAGGCCGACGTCGTCAGGCGTAATGCCATCCAGATCGTCGACCACGCTTTGCCCGGGGCTATCATTGCTGATCGTTCGGCGTTCAGGCTTGACGTGCGCGCGGACGCTCTGTACGTCATCCATCCGCGCACTCGGCCCTTGGTCCTCCCGGGAATGACGATCTACCCTCGGAGAGGCGCCGGCCCGCTGCCGGGGGACGCTCCGCTCAATCACTCGCTTCACGTCTCATCGCAAGAGCGGACGATGCTCGAAAGCCTGGCTGCCGGCCGAGGCGAGCGCTACCTGACTCGACGCGAGATCGAGGACTGGATCGATCGCATCATCAGAGAGGCTGGACCGGACGGCGAAGAGCGCATCAATTACCTGCGCGACCGCGCGCGAGAGCTGTCAGAAACACACGGGTTGCGTGCCGCCTTCGCTCAACTCGACGGAATCATCGGCGCTGCTCTGGCAACGCGGCCAGCGGCCGCAGTCGAGAGTCCGTCGCTCCGGGCGCGCGCAGAGGGCCGACCGTATGACCAGCGTCGACTCGACTTGTTCGAGTCGATGGTTGGGCAACTCCTGGACCACGCTCCCGAGCCGGCGCCTCTCCTTGCGCAAGACGCCGCGCGCCGGCGGCTGCTGACCTTTTATGAGGCGTACTTCTCCAACTTTATCGAGGGAACCGAGTTCACGCTCGACGAGGCGGCCGAGATCGTGTTTGACGAAGTCATACCGCGGGGCCGTCCGGCTGATGCCCACGACGTCTTGGGCACCTATGCGATCGTCAACGACGAGCACGAGATGGCGCGCACGCCGAGCACTGGCGACGAATTCATCGAGTTGCTCAGAGCCCGCCACAGAGTCGTCTTGGCGGGGCGGCCGGACATGCACCCGGGGCAGTTCAAGACACGCCTGAACCAAGCCGGCTCAACGGTGTTTGTCGCGCCCGAGCTCGTGGAGGCCACCCTTCGCGAGAGCTTCGAAATAGGGCGCCGGCTGGTCGATCCTTTTGCTCGCGCGCTCTACGCGATGTTCGTGACGAGCGAAGTGCACCCCTTCGCCGACGGCAATGGTCGCATCAGTCGAATCATGCTCAACGCCGAGCTGTTCAGTGAGGGACAGGTTCGGATCATCGTGCCGACGGTGTTTCGCAACAACTACATCAGCGCCCTCAAAGCGGCGAGCAACAATCGGACGTTTGCCGCGCTCGTGTCCTCGATGCGATTTCTGCAGAGGTGGACTGGTCAGGTCGACTTCACGAACCGCGAGACAGCCGAAGCGGACTTAACGCGCACAAACGCCCTGCGTGACCCCAACGAGGCCGAAGACGTCGGAATCCGACTGACGCTTCCCGCAGGTCGTTCTTTGCCCAACGGATAGGGCGCAGCCTCTCGGGTTGAGCGTCGGGAGCGTGACACGGAGGCAGGTTCTCAATTGCCTTAGTCCCGCCCGAGCGGCGCGGCATACGTGCGCGCTCGGTTCCGCACCAGCGCGCCGAAGCCCGACCGCCGCCGCTCGGCGACCTACGGGCGAACCCTTTAACCCATCGAAAATATCCCACGTCAACATAGCCAGCTCGGGCCCCTCTCAAGCCGCGACAACGTGTCACCTGTTGCTTCCACTTGCGCCGCCGCGCAAGCGTTCACGCTTGAATCGAGGCCATCTTGCACAAAGTGCCACCTGATGCTTCCACCCGCTCGTTGGGCATGTCCTTGGCGGCTCTGTGTGAGCGTGGAACTAGGAGTGCTCACCTGCGCAATGTGCCAACTCATGCTTCCAGTGGCTGCCAACTTATGGTCCCTGCCACACCCCGAACCTTACAGTCGTCCAGATAATCGTCCTAGTCGTCCTGATCGTCCTGATCATCGACGAGCTCGAGATCGTCCTGATGTTCCTGCTCATCGAGCTGCTGTTCTTCCTGCTGATGCTGGTTCATCGAGCTGCTGATGATCTTCCCGCTGATCCTGACAGTCGCTTTGAGGCCCTACTGATCTGTTTTCGCGATGGCGTGGATCCCCTCGGGGTAACCGAGCGCCTTCAGCTGCTCGTCCGTTTGTAACCATCGCTTGCGCTCCAGGCGACGAGTTGCCTTTGCAAGATCGAATCCAAGCGACGCCGCCAGATGTCGCGCATCCCGCCAGGCCTCGGCCCACAGGTTCGGCGACAGGATCAGGCTATGCTCGATCTTGTTTCGAGCGTCCTTGACAGTAGACGCCATCCCAAACACTTGGCCGGGGAACAGCAGCGAGCGCCCCGGGACCGCCTTAGTCTGACTACGGCAACCGCCGCTCATGGTTAGAAGGCGGGCTGTCGAGTGTCGGTGAGGTGCCTCACAGCACGTTACTTGGCCGTAGGGCTGACACCCCAGGTAGGAGCATTCGACCTCCTCCAAACCGACTGCAAACGACCTAATGGCCCCAATAACGCTGACGGTCGCGGAGCCGTGGCGCGAGTACGCCCTCCGCTTCTTGGGCACTTGCGACGCCGATGGGGAGCCCGCCTTCGTGAGATCGCAGTTCACCGACCCGCCTCAGCCGCACACTCAGCCACCACAGCCTCCGGGCGGGCCGTGGCTGTCACTCAATGAGGTCGCCCGTCGGGTGGAAAGAAGCAGGAGGGCGGTCCGCTCGTGGATCGAGGCGGGGCGCGTTGAGGCCATCTCCGCCAACAACGGCAACACGCGCTGGTGGCTCGTCCACGAACGCGAAGTGGAGCTCATGAATCGTGAGCTGGGCCGCTCGACCGACGATCGTCTCAAGCGCCCACAGGGCGGCCCTTGGCTCACTGCGAGTGAGGCGGCGGCACAACTTGGCCTACTTCGAAGCACGGTGTACAAGCACGTGCGCGCCGGAATCCTTTCGGCTACCAAGCTGCATACGGGCGGCCGGAATCGATGGTTCTTCGACTCTGCCGAGGTCCAGCGGATACGCACGACGCCCGGTCGCGTCCGACCCCCCGCTGGTTCTGGCGATGGCTGGCTGACAGTCACAGAATTCGCGCGCCAGGTTGGCCTTACAACCGCGGCGGTCCGGTTCCGCATTCGGCGCGGCCACCTTCGCGCCTTTCGCCTGATCGAAGGGCGCAAGGCGTGTATGTGGCTGATTCCGGCGTCAGAGGTTAAACGGGGCTCCCGAATGCGTGCTTTGCCCCGCCGGACCAATCCAGGCATGGCCGCGTAACGAGAGGCGGATCGTTTGCGCCTCAGCCACCATTGAGGGTGTCGACCCTCCTGTCGGTGGCTCTACTTTGCAGTCAAACTGAGCCCAGCGCCTCATCGGGCTGACGGAGTTGCGGGTATGGTGGCTGGGTAGGTCTAGATCTGCGCGAGCCCGTCGATGGCCGCCCTAAGGTTCGCCAAGCGATAACTGAGTGCCTGAACGCTTACCCCGAAGTGCCGAGCGGCTGCGCGCATCGTTCGGTCATCGAGAAAGTCGATGGCGAACCGGTCGATCGCGTCCCACACGTCGTCTTCTGGCATGAGGACGCCGGCGGCAAAGGCGTTTGCATCGATTTCCTCACGGTCGATCGCCAGCTCGCTACGTCGGTCTCGAAACTTGAATGCTTGGTCGAGGTGCAGCCCCTCATTGTCATGTAGCAGCGCGTGACCGAGTTCGTGTGCAATGGTGAACCGTTGTCGTACAGAGGGATGAGCTGAGTTGACCCCGATGACCCGGCGCTCCCCTTCGCGAAAGTAGAAGCCGGAGACGTCCTCAGCGCTCTCGAGAGGATCGAAGACGACCTCGATCCCCCTCTGTCGAGCGATCTCCGCCACCGGTAGTGGGCGCAATGCCGCGTTCGGATGGGCGAGTACTTCTTTGATCGCTCGCTCGACTTTCGCTCGGGCCATCGCTTCCTCCTCTATCGCGCAATCCGCCTCTGGTGAGCGTGTCGCGCAGCCAGCTGTCAACTCTAGGAGATCCAAACTGCGGGATCGACGCGGCTCGGCGCGTGCCAGGCGACGCTGCGGGAGCCTCCAGCAGCTCGAGGACCGACACGCTGAGAACCTCAGCCAAGTTGACCAGTAGATGTGCAGGGAGCCTTTGCGCACCACGCTCGACGAGCACGATGCTCGTCCGGGCAACCCCGACCGCTTCGGCAACCTGCTGCTGGGTTAGGCCTCGTCGATTGCGCGCGCGCCGCACACGCTGGCCGAGCGCGACATTGAACTGCCGCTCGTCGACGATCACGGGTCGAGTTTATACGGCAACACTCATGCAATGTGCGCAATTCCGACATTGTGGTGAAAACGCACACAGTCTCCACGTGGAACTAGTGGACAACGCCCGCTAGCTCTGGGAAACTCGAGAAAGGACGACCCGCGACGACCACGGATGGCCGATTGGCCGAGAGTTGAAACGGAGGTTGACGTGTACGACGTGGGAGAGAAGCCCGGCCGCGGCCGTTACTGCTGCGTGCATTGCTCATGGTCCGTCATGCTCGACGACGAGGACGATCGGCTGCCGCCGTGTGGCAGCTGCGGCAAAGGACAAACGACTCGGTACCGGCGCTGCTAGATGGTGCCAGGTAGCCCGCTCGGCGTGCATTGGAAAGGAGAAGTTCTCATGGGACGTAGCGTCGCTCGCTCGGCCGGCACAGGCCGCTTCGTGTCGTCAAGAGTGGCCGCGCGCCACCCGAGAACGACGGTCGTTCAGAGCGCGAGCGGCGAGGGGCGCGGATATCGATCGGCAATCACAGGTCGGTTCGTCAGCAAGGCGACCGCACAACGTCACCCCGACACGACCATCAAGGAGGGCGGCGGATAAATGGAGAAGGACGTCTCGCCGCACCCACTGGATTTGTGGGTAATCGGCGGGTGCCTGGTAATCGCTCTGGCGTTGATTGCTGCGGCCGCCCTCAGTCCAGCTAATCCTGAACTCTTCCTATCCTTCTTGGCGGGTCCGGCCGTGCTCGTGATCTTGTACTTCATGTTCGCGCGGTAGCCATTGCGCGTGGCGGTCGCGCGGGGCCATTGCTCGCCTACTCTCGCGCCTCATCCCAGCCGGACGCTGGGATCGCGCTGTACCCGACCGGATCCTTGGGCCGGCCTGTGCGTAATGAGCTGTCGTAGAGCTGGCTGTCAATCGAAAGCAGACGGCGACCCCGTAGGTTGGCGGCGCGGCCGCACGGGTGGCTATGCACGACCGACGGCGGTTTCAAGCAGGTCGTAGTCACCTCCCATACCCCCACATAGGGTTCTCCCCAATTGCCTTTGTGACACGTCGGCTCGATCCTGCGGCGGCAACGGCGTGCAAGAGGGGTGCGTCGGCGACGAGGGAGAGACCACACCATGCCGTCACGGCCTGCCAGGGCGCGTTACCTGATCGCGCTGCTTTCCGCTCTGCTGATCTTCGAGGCCGGTGCCGTCGCACCGGCCTCTACTGTTGCCCAGCAGCCGAGCGAGCCGCCGGCCACGGCCGAGCCAGTCACGCCGGAGCCCGGCGAGACCAGCGCGCCGACGGCCGATCCAGAGCCGACACCGAACGACACCGCCGCCCCTTCACCTCCCGCTCCAGAACCGACCGACCGCCCCTCCGCCGAGCCTGCCCCTCCTGCACCTCCTGCCGATGAGGAGCCGCCGGGCGTCGAGCGGGTTGACCTGCGCTCGGCTGATACGCGCACCTATGAGCTGCCCGACGGCATGCTCGTCACCGAGTTCTACTCGAGCCCGATCTTCTTCCAGCCCGAGGGCTCAGAAGAGTGGCAGCCGATCGACCTGACCTTTGAGGAGGCCGACGAAGTCGCGGGTCGCGGCGACGTCGATGCCGAGGTCGTGGTGACCGACTCGCCGGTGCGTCTGTCGCTTGGTGACCCCGACGATGCCGACGGCTTCCTCACCATCGAGGCTAACGGGCATGTCATCCGCCTTGGCCTGCCCGACGACGTTCCGCCCGGCCGAGCCGGTGCGGGCCCCGAGCTAAAGGAGCAGGGTCGCTTCGTCGACTATGCCGACTTTCTGCCCGGCGGCATCGGCCTGCGCGTCTCGCCGGAGGTCGACGGCTTCAAGAGCTTCCTGGTGCTGCCCGAGCGGCCGGATAGCAATACCTTCTCGTTCGCGATCAGTGCGCCCGATCTCGCGCTCGTCGAAGACAAGAACGGCGGCTTCGAGTTTCGTGACCGCGAAGGCAACGTGGTCGGCCGCATCCCGCGTCCCTTCATGGAGGATTCTTCCGAGCTGGAGGGTCGCGGCGGTGGCCTCTACAGCGAGGCGGTCACCCAGTCGGTCAGCCAGACGGCCGAGGGATCCCTGCTGACCCTGACCGTCGAGGAGGCCTTCCTCGACGGCGCGGTCTACCCGGTCTACGTCGATCCGTCGATGACCTTCCAGGCTGGATCCACCACCGTCGGCGACAGCTTCGTCAACTCCGAGACGCCCAACACCAACTACGACACCTACAAGCGCTCGACGTCGCCCGGCTACTACGAGATGTGGCACGGCAACACGCCCGGCACGCCCTACTACAACGAGATCTTCATCCGCTTCAACAACGTCGCCAGCACCCTCGGCGCGGTCAAGATCAACTCGGCGACGCTAGATCTCTACCCCTACTGGCAGTACTACCACACCGGCTGCCGCAACTCGTGGGTCGAGCGGGTGGCCGCGACCTGGTCGGCAAGCTCGATCACCTGGAACAACAAGCCCGGGGTCGGCCCTTCATATGGCATCCACTGCAGCACCGAGGGCCAGTGGTCGGGCTGGGATGTCACGGGCTACGTCCAGGACATCGTCAACGGCGTGTTCACCGACCATGGCCTGAAAATCCATGCCAGCAGCCTGGGCCAGGGCGGCTGGAAGAGGATCGTGTCGAGCAACGACGGCTCCAACCTGAAGCCCAAGCTGGTCGTCAACTGGGACCCGTTCAGCGCGACCAGCCCGGCCCACCCGATCGGTGGCGGCCCGGCCGCCAGCCGCACGCTGAGCTGGGCCAATGACGAGGTCGCGGTGCAGGTCGCCTACGAGGCGGCGCTGTCGGCCAACAACTTCTCGAGCACGCTCGTCAGCTCGGGCCAGGTGACCAGCGCCGACACCAGCTGGACCATCCCGGCGGGAACCAGCCTGACGCCCGGCACGACCTACCAGTGGCGCGTGCGGACCAGGCTCGGTGCCAATGCCTCGTTCGGCGCCTGGTCGTCAATCGCGAGCTTTGTGTGGTCGCCCGAGACCAACCTCGGCCTCGGCGGCCATCACAGCTTCGAGTCGTTTGATCTCGGCAACGGTGACGGCCTGTCGGTCAACGTGGCCACCGGCAACGTGGTCCTGAGCCACCCGATCGTGGATCTGCCCTACCGCGGCGGATCGCTGTCGCTCGGCCTGACCCACAACGCCTTTGACAGCGCCAACGTCGGCACGGGCCCGGGCTGGCGGCTGTCGGCGATGGCCCGCCTGACCGAGCTGGCCGGTGGCAACGTCGTCTACGTCGGGCCGGACGGCTCACGCCACACCTTCACTCGCATCGGCACCAGCGGCACGGTGACCACCTACACCCGGCCATCGACGCTTTACGCGACGCTGGTCAAGGACACAGCGTCGGCCCCGCAGTGGACGCTGACCTGGCGCGACCAGTCGGTCGACCGCTTCACGGCCTTTGGCTCCGACGGCCTCCTGACCCGCTCCGAGGACCGCCACAACAACGGCATCGACTACAGCTACTACGCCAGCTCGGACCGGCTCTATCGGGCGACCGATCCGGCCGGCCGCTTCGTCGAGTTCAGCTGGGACACCGGCGTCACGCCGGCCCGCCTGACCCAGTTCACCGACTGGGCCTGGGTCTCGGGCGGCGTCGTCCAGGCGACCCAGACCGGATCGCGCCGGCTCTATCGCTTCTTCTATGACGCCAATGGCCAGCTGATCGGCTGGGCCAACCCGTTCAACACGAGCGGCAGCTGCCCGACGCTGGCCAGCCATCGCACATGCCTGACGTATAGCTCTGGTCGACTCACAACTGTGACCAAGCGCCAGACGGTCACCACGCTAGCGAGCGGGGCGCTCGGCACTTCGAGCCGCGATGTGATCACGACCCTCACTCATCAGGGCGGCCGGATTGCGGAGATCCGTAATGCGCACCAGACATTCGCCAACATCACCGGCACGACCTTCGGCTATGTCGGCGCAGGCGCGATGCGCGTCGTGCGGCCAGGATCGCCGACGACATCGCCGGGATCGTCGCAGCACACGACCACGACCTACACCCAGGTTGGCGCCATCAGCGAAAGCCTGGCCCGCATCGGCTCGGTCAAGCGCAAGGTCGGCTTGAGCGACATCCAGCAGCAGACCAACTGGGACACCAGCTATCCGACTGAGCGTGCGTCGGTCAAGGACAACGCCGGCGGGAACCCAGAGCGGACGGTTAGCTTCACCTACGTCACAAGTTCGATGGGTCTGGTGGCCTCGATCACCGAACCGCTGACCTCCTCCACCACCCGCACGACCGACTACACCTACAACTCGAACAACGACGTGACCCAGGTGATCGTCTCCTCGGCTGGCTCGTCGACGATCACCCGCTACTGCTATGCCGCATCGACCTGCGCGACGAGCGACAACGGGCTGACTATGCGCGCCCGGATCGACAACTACCAGGGCACAGGTGCCAAGGGCGGCGCCGATGGCCACGTGGCCAACATCACCACCGAGTACCTCTATGACTCACACGGCCAGCTGACCCGCGAGACGCGCTTCAACTACGCGTCGGGCGGCACGCTGCTTGATAGCCGCTCGACCGGCTACGAGTACGACGCGCACGGCAACCTGGTCAAGGAGATCGCCAACTACGCCAACGGCACGGTCACCAGCCCGGGCGACGACATCACGCCCAACGGCACGACCAATGCCCGGACCGACCTGACCACCGTCCACGCCTATGACACCGCCGGCAACCGGATCAGCACGGCCGACCCGCGCCGGGCGATCATGATCGCCGAGCTGTATCTCCCTGATCCGGAAGACTTCGTCACCCACTGGACGTACTCGTCGGCCAACCAGCTGATCGGCGAGCTCGTGCCGACAACTCCCATTCGCGTCCTGGCCGAATGCATCGAGCCCGAGTGTCCGCCACAACTGGATGTGAGCATCGTCTGCTCATCGTCGGCTCCCGACTGTCGCGAGGCGACATCGGTCTACGACGAACTAGGTTTCGTTCGTCTGGCGCGTGACTTTGGCAACCTGATCACCGGCACGGCGCTTGACCGCGCGGGCCGACCGGTGGCCAGCTTTGAGGACCCGCCGGACGTCGGCGGCACGAAGCCGGCGATCAAGACAGGCGAGTGGACGCTGGACCCATCCGGCCGCGTCTTGACGGCCAAGGACCGCGCACAGGCCAACGGTGCAGCGGGCCAGACCGCCTACGCCTACGACGAGCTCGGCCAGCAGACCAGTGTCACAGAGGCGCAGGGCGTTTATGGAGTAGCGGTCGTGACCACTACGACTCACGACGCGCTCGGCCGCCAGACCGAGCAGGGCTACGGCGGCTTCACCACGAGAACCCGCTACGACCTGGGCGGCCGGGCGACCGAGGTCGACGACGGCTTCAGTTGCACGCGCACGACCTACGACTACCGCGACCTTGCGCTGACGGTCATCGAGGGCCTGACCTCGGGCACCAGCGCCTGCAGCGGCACCGGCCTGCGCACAATCACCAACACCTACGACGGTCTGGGCCGTCTCGTCGAGAGCAAGGTCACCGCCGGCGAGGGCCTCCACAACATCCCCCACCAGGCGACCTATGACTCGGCCGGCAACACGCTCTCTACAGGGTCGGTGACCGGCGGCACGACGACCAGCGTCAGCTACACCATCAACCCGCTCGACCAGGTCATCCGCGAGAGCCGCTCCGATGGCTCAGCTGGGCGGACCAACTACGACCCCGTCGGCAACCCGACCGACCAGTGCCACTGGGCGAGCGGTCCGGACGAGGCGTGCAAGCCGGTCGGCTCGTCGTTCACCAATGCGCCGACACGCCACACCAGCACGAGCTACGACGCGCGCAACGAGCGGATCGAGTTGGTCGACAGCACGACGCGCGCAATCACCGAGTTCGACCCTAATCACAACTACCAGGTCAAGGCAGTCTACTTGCCAACTGTGCCCGGCAAGGAACGCCAGACGATTTACACATACGACCACCACCATCGGCTGGCCACGATCGTCCACCGCCTATGCACCCTGAGCGACAGCCGGCACAACTGCGCATCGACGACCTCGCTCGGCTCGTCGAGCTACACCTACGACCAGAACGACAACCGCACGGGCGTGGTCGAGAACAACGGCGCCACGAGCGCGGACCGGCGCTACTGCTACGACGCCCAGAACCGGCTCCAGTACCGCAACACCAACGCCGCCTGCTCGCCCACCGCCAAGGACGAGACCTACGCCTACGACGCGGCCGGCAATCGCACCCAGGCGGTCGTCGGCGGCACGACGACCAACTTTGCCTACAACGCCGATGGCCAGCTGTGCAAGACCGGCGCCACGACGTGCGGCACGCCGAACGTCACCTACGACTCGGTCGGTCGCACGCGCAACTGGAACGGCTGGTGGTTCAACTACGACGCCGAGGGTCGGCTGACCCGCGCCTGCAAGGACTCGGGCTGCGCGGCCAACCTCGAGCGGGTCTTCTTCACCTACGACGGCGAGGGCCGCCGGACCAAGATCGAGACTGCTCCGGCCAACGGCACTCTGTCGAGCCTTGAGCTGCGCTACCAGGGCGGCTCGGTCGTCGAGGAGTGGACCAATGGCACCCTTACCCGCTCCTACACGGTCGATGAGGCCGGCACGATCCTCAAGTTGACCATCCCATCAGGTCAGACCGGCGCCGGCACCTATCTGGTCAGCTGGAACGGCCACGGCGACGCGCTGGCGCTCCATCGCCAGAACGCCGACGGCACGCTCACCCTGGCCAACAGCTACACCTATACCACCTGGGGTGCGCCGACGACGGCGACCCACAACTCGATCCCCGACCTCTCCTTCCGTTACCTGTATGTCGGGCAGCTCGGCGTCCAGTGGGACAACCCCTACGGCCTCGGGCTGCACTACATGCAGGCGCGCCACTACGCACCTGCCATCGGCCGCTTCATCCAGCCCGACCCAAGCCGGCTGGAGATCAATCACTACGCCTATGCCGGGAACAACCCGGTGAGCGCGGTGGATCCATGCGGGACGCTGTCGTGCGATCAGCTTCGAGCAAGAATACTGACGCATCGCAACTTGCTGGCCAGAAAAGTGCCGAATCTGTTAGCGAAGGAGACACGACTTGACGCCTTGGGACCGAAGATGACGGTTCAGAGTCACTACCTCGAGGTCTTGAGGCTCAAGTGGGAGTTACTAGCCTATTTGATCCAGTACGCCACATGGTGCCGAAACGACCCTCCACCTCCGCCTGATGCCTGGGGGATGGCGACAAAGCAGTTGCCAACGCTGCCAAGCGTCTTGCGGCAAAAGGGCTACAGTGACGACGCCATTCGAGAAGCCATCCGCGTGGCTATTGCGGGGGGCGCGGGAGTCGGGGTAGCTGCTGCAGCGAGGGCACTCATGTCTTCATCCGGACGGTTCAGCGCTTTTGGCATGATGTCGGGCGGCGCCTTCGCGTCGGCGCTCACGAGATGAGCAAAGTTGGCAACGTAACTCCGAGGTTCGGATGGACCAGCCTACTGCTCATACTGGAGGCGCCCAGCCCCCATGAGGTGCTCGAGTACTTCGTGCCGGGCGCGCGTGTGCCCGATGATCTGCTGGTAGCGGCCAACCGTCTAGTTGCGGTTGACGACGCAGCGCCACCTGAGCACCACTGGGCTGCCTTCGACCGCTTCATCGAGGACGTGGCGAAGCTATCAGAGCCCGACAGGGAGGCCGCCGAGCGGCTGAGGTCGTCTCTCGCCTGGATAACGTCGGAAGATCATGTGCACTCCTCGGGCATGATGATGCTGATAGCCCTGATGGGTCAGCGATTCATCGAGCGGTTGCCCGCTGGGAGTGCGGCTAACGTCAACGCGGTCGTTGTCGACTGGTCATCAGCCAGAAGGCTTATCGGGTTGGAGCTACCCGGAGTAGCGGCAGATGACGGTAGTGACTGGCAAGCGGTACTCGGCAGCGCGATGGATCGACTCGCGGCGAATTCGATTGCACGCGAACTGCGCACCCTGCCGGACGCCGACCGCCAACGGGCGGTCGATGCCCTAGAGCAGGACGCACAAGCAAAGGGCGTCCCGCACGATGCGATCTCCTCCATGATCGCTTCTCTCCGCGAGATACAGCGATTTGCCTAGTTGGTGTCACTCGCTAACACAGACTGCAAACGACCTAATGGCCCCAATAACGCTGACGGTCGCGGAGCCGTGGCGCGAGTACGCCCTCCGCTTCTTGGGCACTTGCGACGCCGATGGGGAGCCCGCCTTCGTGAGATCGCAGTTCACCGACCCGCCTCAGCCGCACACTCAGCCCCCGCAGCCTCCCGGCGGGCCGTGGCTGCCCCTCAATGAGGTCGCCCGGCGGGTGGAAAGAAGCAGGAGGGCGGTCCGCTCGTGGATCGAGGCGGGGCGCGTTGAGGCCATCTCCGCCAACAACGGCAACACGCGCTGGTGGCTGATCCACGAACGCGAAGTGGAGCGCATGAATCGTGAGCTGCGCCGTTCGGCCGATGATCGTCTCGAGCGCCCCGAGGGCGGTCCTTGGCTCACTGCGAGTGAGGCAGCGGCACAACTTGGCCTACTTCGAAGCACGGTGTACAAGCACGTGCGCGCCGGCATCCTTTCGGCCACCAGGCTGCATACGGGCGGTCGGGATCGATGGTTCTTCGACTCTGCCGAGGTCCAGCGGATACGCACGACGCCCGGTCGCGTCCGACCCCCCGCTGGTTCGGGCGATGGCTGGCTGACAGTCACAGAATTCGCGCGCCGGGTTGGCCTTACAACCGCGGCGGTTCGGTTCCGCATTCGGCGCGGCCACCTTCGCGCCTTTCGCCTGATCGAAGGGCGCAAGGCGTGTATGTGGCTGATCCCGGAGTCAGAGCTTGAACGGGGCTCCCGAATGCGTGCGCCAGCGGGCGGGACGAAGCGAGCTAAGGCGGCATGACTTCTTGACTCCGAGGTTCGATCCCGACCCTGGTAGCCTCATTCTCGGCGCCCGGACCCTACCGAGCGGCGGTCAGATGCTGCGCCCACCTTCCGAGTTCGGAGAGCGGGCGGGCTCAGGACCAAACGTCACCTCCCGGGCGCGACGTGGCTCAATTGAGGCAATTCGATCGAGCGCAGAGTGCGGCACGCGAACTGGCTATCCCGGAAACCGGGCTCGAGCGGTTCATGGGGGGTCAGCGGCAGGGTGACGAGCCGACGATCAAAGTCATCCCGTTTCCCGCAGCGCCACCGGCTGAAGCGGGCGCCTCGCGATCGACTGGGGGTGCGCCGTGCAGCCTGACAGCCGGGATCGGCACACGATGCCATGATCTGCCCAGGGCCCAAAAGGCCTGAGACTTGGACGGCAGGATGATTGACTGCCCTCACGCAACGGGGCGAACGTCACGGTCAAGCATGCCCTGAAAGCAGCCGACCCCGATAAGTCGCCGATCAGCGAGAAATAGGCACTATCGCAATCTTGTTCTGGCCCCCTCTCCGCGCGCTGACTCGCGGCCCCCGGCGGCCAGCCTAAGCGACGGCGATGGGGGCATACGGCCCATAGTGGAACAGATGTTCGGCGATTATGGCGATCGTGGACGGACTTCGTGGATACGCCACTTGTGGGCCGCTAATTCGGCCTCGTACTCTTCTCACGTGGAAGCGATCTGCTGCGCTCCCAGAGCGCGCGTGTCGATGTTCGTGGACGAGGCCGGGGAGACCACCGGCCCGTACTTCGTCGTCGGCATGTTCGCTACCGGGAGCCCGCTGGCCTGGCGACGCAGGCTGGACGCAGTCCTCACCGACTACCCCTACTCGCTCCACTTCCACAAACTGGCCCGGAAGCCGGACGGCCGCTACCGGGCGACGCACGCCGTGCTCGACCTCCTTGAGCGAACCACCGACTGGTACGGACACTATCTCCGCATCGACCGGCGGTTGGTGACACCGGCGTACTTCGGCAACCAGGATCAAATCGAGTTCAACAAGTGGGTGGGGATGCTGATCCAGAAGCGGACCGAGAAGCCTCATGTCTGCTACGAGGTGATCATCGCCGACAGGCAGCGCAACCACGCCGACGGCTATCTCACGAGTCGCTTGCAGGTGCAGCTCGACCGTCGGCGCCGAAGCGATGGTTCACACGTCGTGGTGGGAGCCGACCTCGCTCGGCATGACCGGCTGCTCCAGCTTGCCGACCTGCTGGGCAGCGCGGTGCGGCAATCGTCCGTACCCAGCTCGAACCCCTGCAAGCTTGCGATCGCCGAGCGAGTCTCGGGACTAATCCGTCCGATGACCGGGCATGCGGCGCGGCACCAACGGCTCTACGGATGGGAATGGCGGCCGAGCGTGCGGGCCGCCTGACGAGAGGCAGCAAGGGCCAGAAAAGGAAAGTGGCGCCCTAACTGGACGCCGCTTCCCCGCAGTGTTCCGCTACGTCGTTCTCCTTGGGAGTCCGCCATAACGGCTGTTCTAGCGATTACATAATAGTGATTCCGGAAGATCGTGCACAAGGAAATCCTGCACAACTTTCGTGCCAGAGGCATCTAGACTTTCGCCTCTTCACGAGCGGCTGTGAGAGCGGGGGACGGGATTCGAACCCGCGAACACTGCTTTTGCTAGAACAGGCCGTTGCCAGACTCCGGCACCCCCGCCCGCTACTTGGACTTCTTGATCAGCGTCTCCGCCTTCCACGTGCCCCCGGGCTTGGTGGGCGGGAACCGGTCGCCTCGGCTCAAGGCGACTTTTGTCCCGGTCGTCGACCTAGAGGCGCTGGCCTGGCTCGATCCAGAGGATTTCGACTGTCTCACCGCCCGACTATCGCGAGCGCAGCTTGACATGCCCGGTGGATGACGACGAGCTTGCACGGCGCGGCGACAGCGCGCGCCGAGCGGGCCGCCGAAGCTGTCGTTCCTTTGTCGCAAGGCGGGAGCCGGCGAACGTGGCCGCTGCTCGATGAGCAGCTGTCCGGCCACCGTGCACTTCGCTAGTTTCTCGATGTGGGCGCTCGGTGTCCACGTTTGCGCAGAGAGCCGTCGCAGGCTCCGGTGCCGCGATGCCTATCCGTGCACGGCGTGAAGGTGACCGAGGTGCCCTACTCGTGGTGGCGGCGGGCCGGCTGTGGCTCAGGAGTCAAGGTAATTGGCCCCTGAGCGTCGCAACTGGGTACGCATCGTCCGGCTACGTGGTGAAGGTGCGGAAAGTGAACGCTGACGTCCTTGAGCCGTCGAGGCGCGACAGGGGTCGCGCGGTGAGTCCGCGCGAGCACGGCCGCATCCAACTCGAGCGCAAACTCGAGTTGGTCGTGCGCCGCGCAGCCGAGGACGGCCGCGCCGCATTTGGCTCGAGCTGGAAGAGACCGAGAAGGCACCCACCGTCCGACAGGCGTTCACCCGTGTACGCGATCGGCTGGGCGCGAGCGAAGTAAACCTGTTTGCGCGCCATGGAACGTTGATAGTGGCAAAGCGACCACAGACGCGAGGGCGTAGACGGCCAACTACGGCGTAGCCCGTTGGCGGTCTACTGAGGGTCACTCCGCTGTTCGAGTCCGGACGCGACGCGGTCGAGAGCGAGCGGCACCTGCTAAGTCAACGACGGACGGCCCTGAGCGATTGTTCCCGGCATAGGTGTTAGTCGTTGGTTCCAGCCGGCTCGGCTCTCGCTTGATGGCGCGCGCGCCCACCACAGGCGTTAGGTAGTTGTCAACTGCAGCTATTCCGCATATGGTGACCGCCAGCGCGGTCAGTCGGAAAGGGGTGGTGGTCCATGCTCCCGTCCGGAACGGTCTCCCGGATACGCGGGCATCGCCTTGTGGCGCTCGCTTCGGGTCTCGCCCTACCGTTGATAGTAGCCGGGGTGGCGCGGGCTCAGGATCCTACTCCGTCGCCCGCACCATCTCCCCGTCCGGCAATCAGTCAAGTGCTCATCGAAACGAACACTCGTCTCGGCGAGTGGCTCGTATTGGCCGGACTCGTGATGCTGATCACCGTGTTCATAGCCCTGTCGCTGGCGGCGCTGGTCAAGTTTTTGGCGTCACTTCGAGCGCAGACGCCGCTGGCTCCGGCCGGAGGAGGCTTGGCCGGTGTGATTGGCGAAATACTGCGCGCCGTCCCGGAGCTCATCAAGACACCGGCCGGTATCGGCGCTCTGCTCCTGATAGTCGGAGTCGTGCTCCTGCTCGGTACCGCAGCAACGGAGACGGCCCAACTCGCGGATTTCGGAGACGTGGGCGCTGGATCCACGCCGGCCGCCGAGCCACCCAGCCCAGCGCCGCCGAGTCCGGCGCCGCCTAGCCCCGGGCCATCGTAGCGGCCACCAACGCCGTGGCCGACCGGCTTCGCGTTATGGTCGAAATAGCCACCGAGCGAATTCCGGGACGCACTTTGGAGTCCCGAGAGCGCCTTACTCTGCACGTCCTCTCGTCCCAGCTGCGCGGCATCGAACTCGAATACGCCCGGCCCGTGCCGTTCCGGCGCTTGGAACTAGACGAGGGTGAGCCCGGTCATCATCTTGAGCTCTACGCGGGCGAGCGCGTTGCTTCGCGGACGGCAACTAGTCGGCTGTACCCGGCCTGGCTTCCGATCGAGCGCAGCACCGAGCTGGTGCATCAAGTCCGGGAGGTTGCGGGGGTGCGCGGTGTGTGGGCCGCGCCACCGATAAGCGGGGTCGGCGTATGCCTAGGCAGTCCGGCGGTCGGCACGGCGGATGATGCGGCGCGCGTTTTGGGTGTCGACGAACTGCGCAGGCTGGGGCTCACGGGCGAGGGAACGACGGTCGCCGTGGTTGACGATGGCCTAAACCTCCGACACCTCAACGCGCAGGGACGACATGCGGTCATCGATACACGGGCTAGTTTCGGCCCTCCCGAAAACAAGCGTAAGCCCGGAGAGCATCCTGTCGGCCACGGAACAATGTGCGCCTATGCGGCCGGCATCGCGGCAGCGGACGCCACGCTCGGCGATTGTCCAGTCCTGCTCTCGAATGAGCCAGACCTTTCGGGATGGCTGGACGACGTAGTGCGCGTCTTCACTGACCTCCGCGGCTCGAAGGCGCGTCGACCGTCGCGACCGCTGATCGTCACCAACAGCTGGGCGATGATCGATCCATCCCTAGACTTGCCTGTTGGCGACGAGGGTAACTACAGCGACAATCCGAACCATCCTCTCCATGATCTGATCAGACAAATGGAGGCCGACGGCATCGACCTACTGTTCGCTGCGGGCAACTGCGGTCGAGACTGCGCGAATCCCTGCCATTTTGGCAGCGACCGGCCCATCAATGGGGCTAACTCCCATCCAGCGGCACTCTGCGTCGGCGCCGCCGACGTACACGGCACAAGAGCCGGCTATTCGTCCGTCGGGCCCGGGCGCTTAGCCGCCCAGAAACCAGACGTCCTAGGACCGGCGCACTTTGTCGGGTCAGGCGCCAAGGGAGCCGTCGACGTCGGCACGTCTACGGCGTGTCCAGCAGTCGCTGGGCTGGTCGCCGCTGTCCGCGCGCGGCTCGGGTCAGACGTGTTGCCTCCGGCAGAGCTGCGCGAGGCTATCCAGCGGACCGCCACGCGGACTGGTGTGGATCATGCTCCGGACATGGGCTGGGGCGTCGCAAACGGAGCTGCCCTGGCAGCCGAGCTGGCAGGTGCGTACTCACTTGTTTGACACAGTGGACACATCGGGTGACGCTTCTAGCTTGGCCGACCCAGAGGCCGGTCGGGTGTATGGTGTGAGCGGAGGATGGTCTCGTGCGCAAGGTAATGCTGAAGCTCGAGCTCGAGCCCGAGCAGGCGGATGTGGCCCATGTACGACGGACTCACTCGCTCGCGGCCAGCGAGATCGATGCTGAGTTCGGGGTCCGGGAAGTCAACGCCGAGAGGCATCTCTACGTGGTCTTAGTCGAGCGCAGCGCGGCCGCCCGCCTCAAAGGCCGCAAAGGCGTGAGCGGGCCGTACTCGAGTCCACGGATTACCGCGGCAACCAAACTCGACCGGTCAAGTCTTCTGCAGGGCTGACCCGCGGGTCGGCCAGTCGGCCGAACGGCTGCTTCATCGATTCCTGCCATCAAGCCTTGTTCGCTCGCCCGCAGTCAGCGTTCGGATGTCGTCATCCATGGCCGCGACGGGCGCGCAGGATCGCGACTCCTACGGTAACGACCCGTTTCCGCCCGCGATACCAAGAGGTAGTCGCCTGCCGGGTGGCGCCAGCACGAGCGTCGCAGCACGGCCGCGTCCGGTGGGTATGCGATCACGGCTGCTCGGCCTCCTCGGTAGACGCGGCCAGGCACAGCCCGAAGAGGTTCTGAACCGCGGCAATCCGCTCACTCCTGAGGTCGCCCGCCGTCTGATCCGCGACAACGAGCGCGAGCCTCTCCGCGTCGATAAGACGTCGTTTCCGCCGCGGACGACCCGGTGTCACGCGTGAGGACGATGAGTGGTCGATCACCCGCGACCGCCGCGGGCACGTCGTGGGCGGGGTGCCCGTAGGCGACGGACCGGATCATCCACCCGCACTTGATGTTGCCATCGACGAGCGGCATCGGCGCCAGGGCCATGCGACGGCGCTGTATGACGCCCTGTCATCAGCTGGCATCGACGTCGAGGCGGCTTCGGCAGCCTCTCGCGCCCACCGTGCCATGACTGTCGAGGGCAATCTGTCTATGGTTGGCCGGCGGCGTAAGCGAGAAGCCGAGGCAGCGGGCTCTATCGCAGACAGTGCAAAGACGTGCCCATCCTGCGGTCGTTCGGACTGATCCGTGACGATCCGACGGCGCAGACGTCCCGCGACAGCCGCGCCCGCGGGCGTCCCAGATCGTCAGCGAGAGACCACCGGTGCGCTGTCATCCCGTTCGAGGCTAGTCGCCGAACCGCCGCTCGTATGCCTCGGCCAACGATCGGACGAAGTTGTCGTAGCGGACCGGTGAGCCAGGCGAAGGCCACTGCTCGGAGAGGTCGAGTCGATCGCAGTCGAAGACGAGAAGGCAGAAGCCTTCGAAACGCTCCGGACCCTCCGAGGGCGACACGCGACCGGCCAGTCCCTCCGCGATCCTGATGCCCTTGCGCAGCTGAGCCTCGCTGATGTCGCTTGGCAGCGCGAGGACACCGCCGAGCACCGAGTACGGGAAGCGAAGGTGGAAGTTGACGGCGATGGAGACGAAGTCGCCCAGCCGGTTCTTCAGGTTCTTGCCCGCGTTTTCACGCGTGTTCAGACCCTTGACGTCGATCGCCAGTGCCAAGCCATCGCGACCCGACGCAACGACGATGTCGAGCTGCTGAGGCTTGATGCCCCCAGTTATCTCTATCTCTCCGACCCATAGCTCCGCCAACGACATCGCTCGGCCGAGGTGTTCGGCTCTCCAGGCCTCCATTGCCGCCCGGTGGCTCTCGCGATCGAGGTAGTCGTCGCGCTTCGGCTTCGGAACCCTGCGGTACACACGTTTGCCGAGCAGCCTGCTCAGGTCGTCCGCCACGAGCAAAGAGAGAGCCTTGGACAAGTCGGTCGAGACGCCGCGCGGCAGCTTGCGTGCATGTTCGGTGACCGAACCGCATAGCGATCCGAGGTACGCTTTGAGGAGATCTTCGCGCTCATAGGTCTCGGCAGGGGAGTTCGCCGATGCAAGCGCGTTCCCCTCGTCGGGCGGCAGCAGCGGGCGTTCGGGATCTGCCTCAGCCCTACGGCCGCGAGCGACCACGCTCTTCTCGTCTCGTTCGCATCAGGCGCCATCCGGCCCGCAGCGCAGCTCGTTCGCCGGCGTCCAAGCCAAGGCCTTGTCCAAGCACGATCGGGTCGATCAGGTCGGCTGCCATCTCAAAGTCACCCCGCCGCACGGCGGCGTCCACGAGATCCGCTCGACGATCGAGCTCCGCCCAGACCGTTCGATCGACATCAAGCGGCAAGCGCAGGCGTTCGGCTTCCTTCGTTTCAAGCTTCAGCACGCCGCCGCCGTATGCGCGGCCTTCGAGTTCTGCCGAGAGCAGGGTGAGCGAGTTGTAGAAGCCGGCCGCCACGGCTGAGCCCGGCAAGCCGAGGGCCTCGACTGCCTTCACGTGGTGGACAAGATTGGTGCTCCCCGCGCGCGCTTCGTTCGCCGCGAAGCGGGGCGCCTTGTGCGCCATGTACGAGAGGAAGAAGTCGGGTGGCACGAAGTCACGCAGCTTCCACCAGACCTTCCGTTCGCGGCACTTATAGGGCCGATCGAAACCCCGGCTCTGCCCCCACTCGATGTAGTCGTGTGCGCCGCCGCTATCGGAGCGTGGCATGAAGAACCATGCACGCTCGCCTGCTTGCGCGGCCGAGCGCCAGTCGGTGGCCCGGTACACGGCTCCAAGCGGCGTCGACTTCGGCAGCACCGGTCGTGTATCTGCCTGGAGCCGAAAGCGGCGACGGGTGGACCGATCGATGACGAAGAACTGGTTAGCTCCGGTCACCATGCCGATGTCAACGCTGAACGCCGAGCCAAGCCGCCTGACGGCCTGATGCGCGCCCACGCGGCTGTACACCGCTGCCGCCTCGGCGGGCAGGAGCATGTGGCTCCACTTTCCGGCGCCGCTGCTCGATGTTCCCCTCGTAAGGCCATTGAGGGCTGCCGCATCGTGGACCTCAACGACCTCGACGCTCCCAGGACCCTCGCCCGCGGCCATCACGAGGACGGCGTCGACCAGCGCCCCTGGAAACACGCGATCGCGGAATGTGACGACGACTGTTTCGGCAAAGCGCTGGGTCAAGAAACGCCGAACCGACTCGGCGTAATCGGTGGCCAGTAGTTCGGCGGGCAGTACGAAGCCGAGCCGGCCGTGGGGCTTAAGGAACGACGCGGCATGAATCACAAACGCGGCCCAGGACGACGCCAAGCCGGTCAGCCGTGCTCCGGCGTCCTCGGCAACACGCTGAGCCTGCCAGCGGGTGGCGCCGCCGAAGTGGTGATACCGGATCCACGGCGGGTTCCCGACGACGGCGTCGAAACGCTCGCCCGGGTCCGGTGGCTCTACGTCGAAAAAGCTGGCTGCAGCCAGGCTTGGACGCAGGCCGAAGTCCCGGGCGAGCATCTCAGCCGCGCCCGCAGTCGCGTTCGGATCGAGCTCATAGCCAACGAGGTTGCGTTCCACGAGTTCGCCAGGGGCGCCTAGGTCAGCCAGCCGCCGGGCGGCCGCCGCGAGGAAGACCGCTTCGCCGCATGCTGGTTCGAGTACTCGGCTGGCGGAGTCCTGAATTGCCCACGCAACTAGATGTTCTGCCAGAGCGACGGGCGTATAGAACGCGCCCAACAGCTTCTGCTCGGAGGGGAAAACTTGTGCCATGGTCCCCATCGTGACGGCTCGACGTGCCAACAGTCTGACACGGCCGATCCGGCGCCACAGCACGGGGTTACCACGCCAGAGCGCTCCTAGCGGAGACCCTTGGACGCCCCGTACACCACGCGCTCAACGAGGCTGTCAAGGACCGTAGCAAATCACTCCACGTCTAGGACCGGATGCGCTTCGGGCCCGCGTGCCACGGCCTACGCTACGGAGATCGCGAGCAGGACCGCGACCAGGCAACCTGACACGCGCCAGACGTGGACGGTCGGCCAATGGGACGGGCCGCTCCGTTGATTCCACAGCGTCGGTGGAAGAGCGCCCGCAGCGATCGATTACGGGTGCGTCGGACCGTGTCACGAGGCGCCTAGACCGCCCGACCCCTGTGCGACTGGTCAATATCTGTTCGGCTTGCGTCAAGACCGCTTCGCGCGGGTAAGCGAAGGGGTACATAGGGAGATTCTGATTGTCCCTTTGGTCGGTACGCCTCAGGATGAGCGAGGGAAAGGCGAGATTCCGTCCCAGAGCAATGCGAGGGCTTAGGGTAGGCCCGCCGCGTGCGCCCACGCCTAGACACGTTTCTTAGCATCAGTCTTGCGTCGACCAAACGCTAGCGGTGGTCCCGGATTTCGTGAAGGCTGAGCCTCGTTATCCTCCGCAACAAGTTCGCCTGTTAGCGGCCGCGATCTACCTGGCCGTACTGGTGGCGGTCGGCTACTTCATCCACGGTCGCATACCACCGCCATTCACCACCGAAGGCTTGTGGTTCTACGGGGCCTTCGTCCCTCTGCTGGCCGCCCGTCATTTGATCGAGCCGTGGTTTGCCAGACCTGCAGATGTACTGGCCAACTCAGTGGTTGTCTTGGTCGCGGCGGCGGCCGTGCCGTCCGGCGGACCGTTCCCGATTGTCATCGAGTCCGGGCGCTTGGCGCTCGCCGCATACGCTACTGGCGTGCTCGTGCTAGCTGTGTTCGCAATGGCCGGGCGTACAGCTACTGGCTGGCTCGGCAGCGGCGCCGTGACGGCTACGGCGCTGGCTAAGCGCGCGGGTCACGCGCGAATCATGTACTCCGCTTACCTGATCCTGATCATGCTGGCCGCCCACGGCGAGAACCCGAGAGCGATCGTTCTCGTCGCCGTCGCCTGGGTGCTCGTCGTGTTGCTGCAGCCCGTGGAGCCCATAACGGCCGCGATAGCAACCATCCGGCGGAAACCGCCGGCGCCGCCGCACATCATCGTCGATGGCGCAATCGACCCTCGCCTCGTTTCCGCCCGAGCGGCCGCAACTGCCGATGTCGAAGTGGGGACGATCATTGAGTGGCCGTCCGGTGTTGACGGCCTCGTCGTGGATCGGTCTGAGCTCGAGCGTGACGTGCGCCTGCTGATCGCGCTCAAAGAGCCTGTTCGGGGATTGAGCGAGCGAGCGCGAGCGATGGCCGCACGCGGCCGTCAGCCGGCAATCGGCTACGTTGCGGCCGACAGTTCGCTTCAAGAAGTCGTCGTGCACGCCCCCGCCGGCACAGGCTCGATACCAGAGGTCGTGGAAGGATCGCTCCTTTCGGCCACCATCCGTGGGCAACCGACGTACTTCCAGGTGACGGGTGCGAGCGTGGCTGAGCGGGGAAGCGAGGGCCACCGGCGGCAGTTTGTGCAGGTACGGGCAAGGAAACTCGGGGTCTGGTCGGACGAGGGACGCGGCTTCGTCCTGGTGCCCTGGCTGCCTGACGCGGGGACGGCTGTCGCCCTGGCTCGGCCGGCTGCCGACGACGGGGGCAGCATCCAAGGCATCGGCAGGTTGCCCGCGACCTCCTTCCACGTCGGCATAGACATCGAGCGTGCCGTCCTCTTCAATACGGCGATCCTCGGGATCCTCGGAGTGGGGAAGACCTCGCTGGCCTGGGAGCTCGTCCAGCGGATGCTGTGCGAGGGAGTACGGGTGGTAGTCATAGACATCACGGGCGAGTACGGCGTCCGATTTCGCGGCCTCTGGCCCGAGTCGCAAGAGAAGGCGATATACGATCGGCTCGAAGAACGCCTAGCCGAGCATCGGACGCGTCAGCGGGTGCCACGAGAAAGAGCTGGCAACTGGCAGGATCTGAGGCCGGCTCTGCGCGAGATGTACGAAGACCTAGTCGGTAGTGACTCGCGATTGCTGATCCTCAACCCGAGCTTGCTCGACGTGACGGCAGAGGACGGCTTCCCTCAGGCGGGAGAGGTGCCCCTTCGGCGCGTCACGAATGTGGAGGTCGTTCGCCTCTTAACCGAGGAACTCCTCGACTTCGCGAGGAGCACGACGCCTGCTGACCCTCAGGCGAAGCTGCGACCGCGCTTCTGCCTAGTCCTTGAAGAAGCGCACAGCCTGGTGCCCGAAGGCGGAACTACCGCCGACCGCTCTGACCAGACCGCCACGGCCGGTACGGCGCGCGCGATCCTGCAAGGCAGGAAGTACGGTCTCGGCTGTCTTCTAATAACGCAGCGAACTGCCAACGTCACGAAGACGATCCTGAACCAGTGTCACACGGTGTTCGCACTTCGGTCGTTCGACGCAACCGGTGAGGCATTCCTAGCGAACTACGTGGGCCGCGAGTACACCGGCCTGCTTGCGACGCTACGCGATCGTCAAGCCGTCTTTTTCGGCCGAGCGTCTACCAGCCCAGCCCCCGTCCTCATCGACCTCAATGACCGCGACCGGTTCGAGAGCGAATACTGGCAGTCTTGCTCAGCGGACGTACCGATCACGGACCTCCAGCGGAGGCCGGTTGAACCCGACGAGGCGATAGACACGATTGACGAGCAAGTTCAGGAGTTGGACTGGGACGAGGACATTCCCGACGGTGCGACCGGTTGGAGCGACGAGGAGCCGCCGCCCGAGTACGAGTCGTGGGACGCGGACCTTCAACGAGATAGGTAATCCACTCTCCCGAAGGCCGGCGCCTAGGCCGCGCGGGGAGCGGTCGCGAACGCGCCGCGTGTCTCGTTCGGCCCCAGCCACTCCAGCCTGACTTTGCCTCCACCAATGGGCGTAGCGGCCACGAAGTAGCGACCGCCCCTTCCGCCGATGAAGGATGTGACGGTGCGTCCGGATGAGGCCGCAGCAAGTGCGAGCTCCCGGAGCTGGTCGCGGTACTCGTGCCACAAATCGCGCGATGAGGGCTTGGGTGCTCGGCCACCAAGGCGATCGATCGTTGCCATCACGCCTCCTTTGCTCTCTGCCTCGAGTGCGCCGGGACGCCGCTTTCAATACGGTCGGCCCTGATATACATCGCCTGGCTGGCGGTGTCGGCGCGCCATGACCCTAGTGGGATCACGAGGAGGCGCAAGACCTGCTGGAACGGACGGCTGACCAGCGACTCAACATCGCCCTCGGGTCCGATCCGCACAACGTCGCCTCCGGTCCACATCAGCGTCGTGTCCGGCCCCATGCGCCCCCACTCCCGCTCAAGTTGAGCTTTGGCGGCCCTGACCTGCTGAAGCGGACACCCAGCCTCGCGTAGCGCCGCGACAGTCCTGACGATTACGGCGTCTTGGATGGTCCAGAGCCGAGCCCGACGTCGCCCCGGTGCTGGTCTCACCGAGGGCGTCACGAGACCAGTCCTCACCCAGTAATCAAGAGTTGATCGGTTGACTCCAGCCAATAGGGCAACGATCGGGGTGTCCAAACACTCGATCACGCCGGGAGGCCGACCCATGCATCGGACTATAAACCTTAATGCTGAATCTAGTACAGTATTTGCGATGCAAGCGCCCGGCCATCGCGATCAGGCTCTTGGTTCACAGGTGGGTCCCGACCAAGCACTCGCGCTGAACCCGCTGCCGACGCCAACCGTCCCATGCAGCTACCTCGGCCGGCGGCGACAAACCATTAGAGGCATTGCGCGCGACCGAACGCATGTTTTATGCTCCCGACGAGGTCAGCTAGAGCTAGCCGAACTTATCCACACACCGACCGTAACCGTCCGGCTGTTCGTGGATAGCCGTCTTGTACGGCTGCGAGCGAGCACGAACACTTCTGCGTGTGCCTCACGCCTATCGACTGCCCCGGAGGGACGCTTTGAGTTCATCTGACGCTGGGTTAGCTCGTCTCGCCCAGCGCGTGGCGGCTACTCGGTCACCGGGAGAGAGCTCACGAAACCGTCACGCTCCGGAGCTCGTGATCGCATTCGTCGCTCCCACCGGTGTCGACAGGGATCTCGTAGTCGACGAAGCCACTCGGATATTGCGTGGGTTCCAATACGAAGCCGTGACGATCCGGCTGAGCACCGTCCTCGAGCGTGTAGCTAATGGGTCCTACAAGCGCGGTCGAGAGCCCGGTGGACCGGGCGCGGCGGCTGCAAGATGCCGGCAACAACTTGTGCCGACGCGTGGATCGCAGCGATGCGATGGCATTCGTAGCCGTCAGCGAGATAAGAAATGCGCGCACGCAATTCCAAGGCCACGAACAGGCATCGGGTTCTTTTGTTGCTCCCGAAACGGCGTATCTGGTCTGGTCGTTAAAACGGCCGTCTGAGGTCGACACTCTTCGCGCGATCTACCGGACACGGCTGTTCGTCATTTCGGTTCACACGCCATACCAGAGGCGCAGAGAGCGCCTTGCCCAAGCATATGCCGACGCAGGCGGCGTCGATGACGGTCGCGGGCACACGGAGCGAGCCGCCGAACTGATCGACCGCGATGAGCGGGAAGCCAAGCAGTCGAACGACCCCCACGGGCAGAATGTCTCTGACACCTATCCACTGGCAGACTTCTTCGTGGATGCATACGACCGACAGCGGTTGGCGGAGACACTCGGCCGCGCGATACGGGTCATTTTCGGAGACCCCTTCACGACGCCCTCTCGCGGTGAGTTCGGAATGCAGCTTGCCGAAACGGCGGCCCTGAAGTCAGCTGAACTTGGTCGACAAGTCGGTGCGGCAATCCTCACCGAGCAAGGTGATGTTGTAACCACTGGCACGAACGAGGTGCCAAGGCCTGGCGGTGGTCACTTTTGGGAGGGCGATCCTAACGACGATCGGGAGTTTACTCGCGGCGCAGACACTAGCGATCGACTGCGCCACCGCCTCTTGAACGAAGTCGTCGGCGCCGTGACGCAGGTTGTCGACGGGATCGATTCCGAGACTAAACAGAGTCTGATTGATGCGCTCGAGGACACGCGTCTGGCTGACCTGATCGAGTTTGGGCGAGCGGTCCATGCCGAGATGGCTGCACTGGTCGACGCCGCTCGCCGGGGCGCCAGGCTGTCACAGTGTGTCCTCTATGTCACAACATTCCCCTGCCACCTCTGCACGCGCATGATTATCGCGGCGGGAATAACCCGCGTCGAGTACATCTACCCCTACCCGAAGAGTCTCTCGGGTGAGCTGTACGGAAAGCAAATCGACGACGGAAGAGGCGCTTCGGTTGACCCTGGCGCGATGCCGTTTATTCCTTTCCTTGGAGTGGCTCCGCGTCGGTACTCCATGGCATTTACCGCGCGTCCTAGATCTAGAAGGGATTCTCAAGGACGTGCCGTCAGGCAGTACGATCGGAGTCCAAGGTTGCTAATCGAGGATGAGTTTTGTGATTGGGACCTGTCGACGCACCAATATCGCGAGGTGGAGGCCGTAGCAAAGGCTGAGTGGCTGCCCGACATCGTAGGTGAGTAGAGGAGGACACAGGTGGACGATCGGACGAAGCAGAAGCCGTATAGGCGACAGCTTGAGGAAGCTAAGCGAACTATCAACGAATGGCCGGAGTGGATGAAGAGGAAGCGTGACGCGGTTCACGTACCAATCCGTGAGCCTAAAGATCAACGTGCCGAGGGTAGCGATTCGCGTTAGTACGTGGCGGGCTATGCTGCGTGCACCCGACTACTTCAGCACCTGAGTGAGGCCACCGGCGGCGGACGGCCGGGCAGGGAGGCGCTGTGCAGCGGTCGGTGCGCTGGTTAGCCGTCGCGATCGGGATGCTGGCCGTGGGGATCGTGGCGGCCAGCATCATCTTGGTGCTGGGGTCGCAGCCGCCGCATGCCACCGCCGCGCCCATGCCATCGGTCGAGGCGCTATGCAACGAGGCATCGCCCGCCGGCCACTTCCACTACCGCGTAGAGCAGGACTCAATGCGACCTACGCTCGGGCCAGGCGACGTCCTGCTGATCGACACGGACGCCTGGCGTCTGCACCGCGGGGAAATCGTCGTGTTCGACATCGGCTCTGACATGGCTGCCGGCGTGGTTCCCTTTATCAAGCGGGCCATCGCCCTCGGCGGAGACACGGTGGAGATACGCGATGGGGATGTATACGTGAACGGCGCGGCTCTCGATGAGCCCTATGTCCTCGGACGTAGCGTGCCCGGCGAGTCTCGCAGCTGGTCCGTCACGCCCGGCACCCTCTTCGTAATTGGCGACAACCGCAACAATTCAACCGACTCGCGCTCCGAGGCGGTCGGACTGGTGCCCGTGGAGTCGGTCCTCGGACGCGCGGTCTACCGCTGTTCGCCGGTCACGCGGCGTGGCGCCCTGCCTTAGTGGATCGCCTACCTCCGCAGGCTCTCGACGATGCAGAGCCGGGCCGTTTTGTGATCGCCGACAGCCGGCCGACGACGAAGGACGCTTCCGATGCGGAGCGATAGCCACTGACCGATGTGTGCGCTCCGCGCTCGGGGTCGTTCTCCAGGGTCACCGAAGCGTCGGCGAGCTAGACCGGCAGATCGCCCTGCTGCGGTTCCTTTCGGACGATAGCTGCCCGGATACTCTCCGACTCGCCGGGTCGTACACCTTCGAACTCTCTACGTTCGAGGAGTAGACGGACATAGAAGCGAACGGCCCTCGACGGCGTCTGGGTCGCCTCAGTCAGCGTCGACCTGATGCTGCTGCGACCCGCGCTCGCGGCTACGGCGGCGATCCGCGGGATGGCCGTCAACGGCGGCAGTCAGATGTCTATATCGTGCGGCAGCTGGCGGTCAATCGTCTCGATCATCTTGGCGGCTGCGTTCGACGACCGCCAGAAACCTTTTGCGAGGCGGTTGACGAAGAACAAGTGCCGGATGGTGTCATCCGGTATGTCGACTGCGACCAAGTCGTCCGGGATCATGGCCACGAGGACACGCGCGGACTGGGCGTCCGCAGAGTTCTCGGCGAACAGTGACGAACTAAGCATCCGCAGAGCCGTCTCGCGGATAAACAGGCCTTGGAACGGATCAAGTAGCACGTGAAACCTCGTCGTGTCGATACGTGTCGATACTCTGCGACAAGGTCGGTCGACACCCGTATATGTCAAGATTCATGCCGGTGACGAGCTGACGCCTGCCGCGCAACCTGGGAGGAGAACGTGAGCTACCGAGAACCTGTGCTGGGCGCCTCTGATCGGTCCTTCTTTCAGAGGGCGACGGAGCGCTTCTATGCGCGTTACGTCCCGCCCGATGAAACGGCGTTCGCCAAGCTGCTAGATCGCCTCATAACGTTCGACAGTTCGCCGCTCCGGCAGGACTTCGGCGCGGAGTTTTGGATCAAGCCAGCAGAGCACGACATCCTTGCGCTGGTGGCACTCGCTGAAGTCACCGATCCTGGCCATCCAGGCGACGATGCAGTCGCTCGACGCTGGTTCGACGCCAACCAAGGCTATTTGGCGGAGAAGCGCTGGGAGGAGATGTTGCGGTCTACGCACCCGCGCAATCCGTCAACGCCTCGCACTCCATGACTATCGACGTGATCCAGATTGGGTGTGCCCGATGTGCGGAAAGCACCACCATCGCTGGGCGTCACACCCCGTCGACTAGCAACCCCGCGTCGACGGGATCGCACGCGCTTGGGTCCGGGATGTTCCGCGGCGCAAAGCGGCATCGTTCTTGCAGGCGCGCGCTCGTTTCGGTCGACCGAGCGAACTGTTCCACTGCTCCGCGAGCAGTGCCGGGCGACGCGTGCGCGCCTGGCGTTGTCAGAGGGGCAGCACGGGGTAGCGTCGTTCCGGAACGCATCTTTAGCTGGCGATGATCAGGAGGATCGAAAGATGGCGACGTGGCAGATGCGGACGAAGAACGGGCTCGTGCTAATCGATTTCGGCGACCACGAGCCGACAGTCGATCCAGATGCCCGTCAGGCGCTTGAGAGCGCGCTCCTACACTGCGAGAACAGGTACGAAGTGCGCACGCACATCGACGGCGGGTTGCCCGGCTACCGAGTCGTCGAGTTTGAGGAGGACGACGATCCCGGTGATCAGGTCGGCCAGGCATTTAGGGCGCACGTCGTTCGGGCCGACGCAGCGCGGGAGGACTAATCGACGCGCCGGTGGCCGCGCGCGTCCGTAGCACGCCGCCGACATCAACGATGCAGCGGTGACTGCGTGTCGTCGTCGATGCTACTGCTGCGTGATGGGCGCCGAGCGCGCGACCCGAGCGGCGGGCGGAGCGCCGTGGATTCGCCCGCTCTAGACCCAGTTTGGACCGGCACCGAAACAGGTTTAACCCGTCGTACTCGCAAATGTTATAGCCAGTTGGCGCCCGGTACGTCCTTCCATCCCGGCCACTCGCCCGGGTAGCCTTTCGGCAATGTCGGCCCGTCGTAGTGCGATTGCGCCGGAGGCGGCCCGTGGGCGCCGATAGCGAAGACCCAACCTGATGGCGTTCGCCGCCACGCATACCAGGCTTGGCCGTCGCGGCGCACACGCATCTTGATGCCGTGGTGAGCGGGCAGCCGTTCGAGGGCGTGATGGTGGCCCATCAGTTCGAGCACCTCGCGCCGGTAGCGGCCGCCGCGGTTGCGGTACCAGCCCATCTGCCGCACCGCCAGCGTGTTCAACGCGCCTGTCGTCTCCTCGAACTCCCGTCGGTCGAGCTGGCGCCCCTCCTCGTCCGTGCCCTTGACGCCCGAGTAGGTCTTGAGGTCTTCGACGCGCTGGCGCTCGGCGTCGGTTTCAGCCCGGCGCATCGCCCGAAGATCCGCGATCTCGGCGAGGGCGGCCGACAAGTTCGGCGCGATTGCAACCCGCCCGATCGTGCCTAGGTAGCGGCGCACCACGGCCAACTCGCGCGCATTGACGCCGTAGCCGAGCAGCAGTGCCAGCCGCGCCCGGATGCGGGCTCGCCAGCCACGCGGCCGCGCGTCCATATCGGCGAGCCGGAAGAGGACACGGTATTGGTCGATGACGTTCAACAGATACACAGCGGGGATGGCCATGACAGTCAGCCATAACGGCAACAGCCAGCTGAAGCCAACCCGCGCCCAGTCAATCTGCCCAAAGTTCGTGGCGAGGTTCGCCGCCGTGGCGACGATCAGCAGGAACCCGAAGGCGGCCAACAGGCGGCTTGTCCAGGTTTCGTTTTCCGTGCGGCGCGCGGCCAAGGCCATCACTCCGAGAAGGGCACTGAGGGGCTGGAGGGCGATCTCCACGACCAGCGGAAAGGTGATGATGTGCAGGTAGAAAAGCAAGAAAGCGGTGATGCCGACGACGCGTCCGAGTTGCCGCCTAAAGAAGCCCGGCTCGCCCATCTCGCCGATCGACGCCAACAGCGCGAAGCCTTGGACAGCCGCCCACAGGACGGCTTCGACCAACAGCCGGCTGTTCCAGAGCGGCACGTGCGAGGCGATCCAGATGGCGAAGGCCAGCCAGCCGAAAAAGAGGCCGAGCAGCAGCGCGACCCACGGCTGTAGCAGGATCAGGAGCGCCCGCGCCACCCCACCTACCAATGGCCGCAGGCGCGGGACGGCCACCACGATGGCAGCAAGCGCTGCGAGCCAGAACGCACTCGCGATTTCACGCGTCGTGAACAAGTCAAGCGGCACAGCCCGACGATAACCAGCCGAAGGCGCGCGGTGCCCGCGGTTGTGCTTCGGAAGCCGGAGCAAGTCGCGATATGTGTGTCACCAGCCAGCGCCGACAGCGCTTACCGCTCGACCATAGGCGAGGCGCTTTATTTGGAGCGGCCTGGCCGGCCGGCGCGGCGGGGCACGACCAGCGAGCGCTCGCCCGCACCGCAGAGTGCGCCATATCCCGTCGCCGAGGCGCTCCTAGACTCGATCCGTCTACTCTCCGAGCAGCCGCCGGGTCTGCGATCATCACCTCGCAGCCGGCGATGGTGAAGCTGCCGTTGGCGGCCCCGCCGCGGACGCGGCGGTTAGTCTCCGCCGGCCGACCGGCGGCATCAGGCGCCAGCTGGCGGGGGTCCCGCTTGACGGCACGGTCGCGGGCGTGCCATGTCACCCACTGGCGGAGAGATGGGAGCGACGTGATCCGCGGCCGCGGAGCAAGTTCTACGGGCGTCAGCGCGCGCGAGCGACGACCAAGCGGCCGTGCTCGCTCGGCAGGCGGCCGCGAACATACTCCCGCGCCGGCGAGCGCTGCCATGCTTCGGCCAGCGGGGCTCGACCAGTCGCCGGTGAGCCCGTTACGCTGGCCCGGTCATGGAGTGGCCGATGCGCATCCTGCGTGACCGAAGCTGGATGCTGTTCGTGGATGGCGAGAACTTCGCCAAGGCCGGACAGCGCTCACTTCAGGCCGCCGGTATCAAGCCGGCCCCGGGCCCGTACTGGCGCAAGGACGTGTATCTGTGGGCGCGTGACGGGGACGCTCACTGGCGGGCTATCGAGCCGCATAGATCATCAGGGTCATCGATCATGTTTCACTCCGTACCAGCGGCTGACCTACGGAGGGCGTACTACTACACCACGGACACGGCCGCGGGCGCCGAGTGGACTGAGACGAGACTCGCTCTGCGGGCGTTGGGTTTTGAGCCGCGCCTGTTCCAGCGGCGGCAGGGCAGGTCCAAGGCCGTCGACGTCGCATTGGCGAGCGAGATGCTGGCGCTCGGCGCCGCCGGTCAGTATGAGGCGGCCGTAGTGGTCGCAGGTGACGGTGATTATGTGCCTCTGCTTGAGGCCGTGAAGCGGCTGGGCCTGCACGTCGGCGTGGCCTTCTTGGCGGCCGATACATCGCCCGAGCTGCGGATCGCCGCTGACGAGTACATCGACCTCACCGAGCACCTCGTCCAGTCGTGGCAGCCAGAGGGCAAAGCAGACGAGTAGTTAGCTGGGCGGCCTGATCGGTGAAGCTAGAGTGACGGCGGTCATAGGCGAATCGATGCGTCCGTCCCGTACTCTTCTATGAATGCGATGCCGCGCTGCGTGATCGTCATGCCATCTACGCCAGCGTGCCGCGCAAGGCCCGAGTCGACAAGGAAGTGTCCTGCTGCGCGCCGCTCGTCGTCGCTTGCCGCCAGGCCCGCGAAGTCATCGATCATGACCGACGGGTCTCTACCGCTAGCGCGATATAGGTGATCGAGTAACTGGACCCTGAGCTCACGCCGCGATCTAAGAGTTGGGGCGCGATGTGGTGACTCGTCGAGCATCGCTTCGGCGGCGCGGATGCCGTCGAAAGCAATCAGCACCGTCGGACCGGTTTCTGGCGTGGACGCCCACCGCCGCGCGACCAACTCGGCGATGACGGCCTCACTCGCCTCGACGTCCAGGCCGAGCATCCGACCGAGTTCCCAGCCGTCAACGAAGTTCATGGGATCGGCCGATGAAGCCTCGTAGAGAGCGAGCAGAAAGCGGTTGCGTCGATCGACGTAGTCGGCGGGAATCGGTCCGCCGCTCATCATTCGCGTCTCCATCTAGAGCGAGAGAGCGTCGCCAAGCTCCGCTGACCTTCCTCGCCAAGGCCGCCATGGCCCCGCGCAACTGACGCTGAGCGTGGCCGACGGCAGGCGAAGTATCGCGCTCGTAGATCATAAGCCTGCGCGCGGCCGTTTCAGCGCGCCTCGCAAACGAGTGCCGTTCGACTGTACCAAGGCCCTCCACTGGCCGTGAGGAGAGCGATCTCACCGCCGACAACACGCCACCTGATGCTTGCACTTGCGCCGACTCGCAAGTAGTCACGCTCGAAATCGGCGGCTTCCGACAAAGTGCCAGCTGTTGCTTCCACTTCGTGACAACATGCCAGCTGATGCTTCCACTGCCCGTCCCAAGGAGGCTGAATCGGGCCGGAATCCGGGGTCAGGGCGCCGACAAAGTGCCAACTCATGCTTCCAGTGGCTGCCAACTCATGGTCCCTGCCACAGGGCCTGCCGGCCGCCGTCCTCACATGTCGATGCTGCCCTCGATGCACGTCGTCGTCGCGCCGCCCACCCAGATGGTGCCGTCGCCGTCCTGCGTGAGATGGACGCGACCCTCGCGCCCGAGCAGGGTGCCCTGGCTGGCGCGGTACGGAGCTGTGAGCCTCCCGCTGCCGATGAGCCACTGCGCCAGTGAGGCGTTGAGCGAGCCGGTCACCGGGTCCTCGCGCAGCACGCCGCGCTCGTCCGTGAACAGTCCCCGCACCTCGATGGCACACTCGGAGCCCGGCGGGTATGGTCCGACCAAGCCGATGTCAAGCATCTGCCCACGCGCGGCGCGTTCGAAGCGCGGCTCGACTGCAAGGACGGCCTCCGCGTCGCGCAGGAGCACCCCCACCCAGCCCGGCCCGTTGTCCACCCATGCCGCGTCGACGATGTCGCGAGCTGAGAGCCCCAGCCCGCGGGCGAGGAAGCCCTTGTGCTCCTCGGACAGGGCCCCCGACCTGAGCAAGGGTGGCGCGGCAAAGCTCAGCATGCCGTGGTGGGGGTCGCGCCTCAGCCGGACCAGCCCGGCGCCGCATTGCTGGATGATCTGGTGCCCGTTCCGCGGCTGGCCACCGACTTCCAGCCAGGCATGGCAGCTGCCGAGGGTCGGATGTCCTGCAAAGGCTAGCTCGCCGGCGAGGGTGAAAATTCGGACTCGGTAATCCGCCTCCGGAGCGCTGGGAGGCAGCAGGAATGCCGCTTCGGAAAGGTTCGTCCAGCGAGTCAGGCCGAGCATCTCGTCGCCGGAAAGGTGCTCGGCGTCGACGACAACCGCGAGCGGGTTGCCGAGCAGTGGACGGGCGCCGAAGACATCGACCTGACGGAAGGCGCGCACCGGACCATTGTGCGCGATCTGCGCCATAGATAACCTTTTCTGCCCAATTGCCTATACAATTCAGTCGTGCGAACGCGAAGAGGGGTCAAGCGCGAGCCCCGGACAGTCCCGGGCATCGGCGAGCGCCTGCGCAAGGCCCGCTTGAAGGCTGGTCTCACCCAGCAGAGTCTGGCCGGTGACCGCTACACCAAGGCCTACGTCAGCGCGCTCGAGAACGGCCTGGTAAACCCGTCGATGGTCGCGCTCGAGTATCTCGCCGCGCGCCTCGGTACGTCGGCCAGCCAGCTGATCGCCGACGATCAGCATGGCTGGAGCCGGCTCGAAGCGGACCTGATGCTCGCCTCCGGCGAGTGGCAGGCAGCCGCCGACGCGTACGCCAAGTTGCTCCCGGGCGCAGCCGACTCGATCACGCGCGCGGATCTGCTGCGCGGGACTGCCGAGGCGCTGGCTCAGCTGGACCGCGTCGAGCAGGCCGCCCAGGCGGCACAGGAGGCGATCGAGCTGTACGAGGCCGCGGGTCGCGAGACCGACGCAGCACTGGCCAGCTTCTGGTTGGCTGCGGCGCTGCATTGTCAGGACGAAGTCGACGAGTCGCGCAGTCTGCTCCAGGCCATCCTCGAAAAGGTCCGCAACGGCCTGCCTTTGGATCCCGACCACAAGCTGCGTGTGCTCATGGCCATCTCTACGCTGGAGGCCCGCGCCGGGAACCACGAGCTGGCGCTCTCGTATCTCGAGGAGGTGCGAGGGATGGCCGACGACCTGGACTTCCGCCGCAGAGCCGAGCATCTCTTTGAGCTGGCCCGCAGCCACCGACGCCAGGGAGACTTCGAGGCGGCCCTACATGCTGGCTACGCCAGCCGAGCGCTCTTCGGAGCCGCCCGTGCCGAGATCAAGCTGGCCGCTCTCGAGAACGACCTGGCGCTGTCCCATCTCGAGGCGGGTCAGTCCCAGCGCGCCAGCGAGCTTGCCCGCAGCGCGCGCCAGACCTTCGAGCGGATGGGCGACGTTGAGATGCTCGCTCACGCGCTGGAGACCCAGGCGCGGATCCGTGCTGTCGAGGGGGATTACGCGGGAGCCCTGGAGCTCGCCTCAGAGAGTCTGGACCTTGCTCACAGCACGGCCAACCAGCGCGCAATCGTCAACGCGCTGCTGACCACCGGCCGCATTCGCGCGGCGCTGGGCGACAACGATGCCGCGCGGCACGCCTTCGAGGAAGCGGCCAACATCGCCCGCCGACTCGGGCGGCGCGGAGTTCTGCGACGAGCGCTGACCGAATGGGCGGATTACCTGGCCGGCTCCGGCGACCACCGCGGCGCCTTCGAGCTGACCCGCGAGGCGTTAGGGGCCTGAGTCGCGCCGGGTGCCCGATCCGGCACCCCGCTCATCGCCGAGTGGCGCTACCGCTGTACGCGCGTCCCGGCCACCGGGTCCGTCGGCCCGCGACCGACCAGCAGGATACCGCTGATCGTCCGGTACTTGGAATAGAAGGTGTCCCGGTGGATGACCTTGCCACTCGCGTCGCGTACTGTCCTGGTAACCCACGACTCGAAGCCATTGCGCGGATACTCCAACCGCTTGGTCTGGCCGGCAGCAAGCTCGTCGGTGTACTCGATGTAGTCCTTCGCGCGCTCCTGGTTTTCGACCCGCGGCTTGGAGAACTCGACCGTGCGGCCGTTCGGCAAACTCCAGATCTCGAAGGTGACCTTGCCGCGCTGGTTGATCGTCCGCAGGATGACGGGATATTGAGTGTCGTTGACGAAGGTCAGGTTCTGCTGGGCCGACTTGGTCCGCCACACGGTCGCGTCGAGGCCGACCGGGTAGCGCTCGATGTAGTAGGAGTGATTGCGCCGGTCACCCAGCTCGAGGCCCGCCCGGGCTGCGGCGTTGAACACCGTGGTCGACACGGAGCAGACGCCACCCCCGATCGCGCCGGTCAGCAGGGTGCGACCACCGCGGATGATGCCCCCCGGGCCCACGCCTTCGAGCTCCGCCAGGCTGGACGGCATGAGGCCCCAGAAGTCGAACGTGCCACCCGGCTCGATGACCGTGCCGTCGAGGTGCTTCGCCGGCGCCGTGATGTTGCCGCCGAAGTTGTTGCCTTCGTAGATGGTGTAGTTGGTCGACCAGCTCGAGATCATCTCGACACGCGGTGCCGCAGCCTCGGCTTCTTCCGTGGTGAACTCAGGCTCGACGACCGTGATCGCCATGTTCACCGTCGGCGCTGGCGGGCCGCCCTCGGCTCGACTGAGCAGCGAGGCATAGACGGCGTCGGTCGTCGCCTCGACATCGACCTGCTGGCCGTTCTTGCCGGGGACGGCGGTCACCTCGTCGCCCTTGAACTTGAACGAGGCGTCGACCGGCTCCTGGTTGGTAGCTGCGGCGACTGACGCCACCCACTGAGCAACGGGGTCGCGTTCGAGGACGACACTCCATTCGCCGACGCCGGCCTCGTCCAGCCGAACCCACCCGCGCAGCATGTCGGCCGAGATGGCCTCCCTGGTGCCGCCCCCGACAACGGCCAGGTCGGCCGCGACGATGCTCTCCGCGCGGTCCACGGCAGCCTGTGCCTGGGCGGTGCTGACCGCCGGCGACAGGACGGTGGCCGGCACGCGAATGACCGAATCAGCTGCACTCAGGCTATCGACGGCCACCACAGCCTGGGAAAGGCCTGCGTGCAGATCGACCGTCTGTCCGTCGGCGGCGGGGATGACGGTCCAGCCGGCTCCACTGCGCTGGATGACGGCGTCCTGTGGCTCACGGTAGGCCGAGGCAGCAATGGCGCCCAACCGCTCCTCGAGCGCTGTCTCGTTCCAGCGCATCTGAGGCGTGATATCTATGCCATTGAGCAGCACCGCCACCTGGTCCTGCACCTGGTCGAGCAGGCTGCCGGCATGGCCGACCGCAAAGGCCTGGTCGAGCATTGCCGCCATGTCATAGTCCCGATCGATCGAGGCATACGTGATGCGCTGCTGCACATCGGCGAACTGGACCGTCAGGTGGCCGCTGTGCAGCTGAGGCAAACGCTCGCGCAGCGCTGCCTCGGCGGAAGCCCGGTCCAGGCCCGCCAGGGAGATGCCACCAACGTGGACCCCGGGCAGGGCCTTGCCGGCGTGCACGGCGGCATAACCGAAGACGAAAGCACCGGCGAAGACGATGACCGCCAGCAGCGTCAGGACGAAGGACAAAATCAGGCCGCGCCATGAGAAGTGGCGCGCTGGCGTCAGGAAGGCGGGCAGCTGTTCGACGCGAGTCGTCATCGGGAAAATCCTAGCAGCAGGGATTCAGCGGGCCGCCTCAGCGACGCGTGGGCGGGCGTTGCGGTTGCGCATGCTCTCATGTTATTGCCGGCAGTGCATTACAGCGACCCGACGAATTGCCCAGCGCGGTGGGACGACTGGCGCTACGTCAGTCTGGGCGGCGCAGGATCACGACCCGCCGCTGGGGCTCCTCGCCGACGGACTGGGTGGTCACCTCGGCATGGCCGCGAAGGGCGAGGTGGACCCAGCGACGCTCGAGGGGCGGCATGGGCTCGAGCTGGAGCATCTTCCCGCTTTCGACGACTCGCTCGGCGGCGCGCAGGGCAATGTCACGTAGCTGGCGCTCACGACGCCCACGGTAGTCCTCCACATCGACGAGCACGCGGGTCCAGCTGCCCATCTTGCGAGAGAGCATCAGGTTGACCAGGTGCTGGAGCGCGGATAGGCGCTCCCCCTTGCGCCCGATCAGGGCGCCGAGGGCCTCCTTCTCGTCCTCCTCGCCAACGACATCGAGCTTGGATGTGTCGCCCGTGCTGACGGTGACGCTCGCCTGATAGCCCATGTGGCGGAGCATCTGCTCGAGGATGTCGCGTGCGGCGGCCAGCGCCTCCGGCGATGCTTCGGCGGCCTGGATCTCCTCGCGCTCGAACGACTGTGCGGCCCGCGAGGCGCGAGTCACCTCCTGCTCGTCCAGCTGGGGCTGCGCGGCGCGCTGCGGTCGATCACCTCGCGGTGGCCGATCGTTTCGCGCCGGACGGTCGCCTCGCGGCGCGCGCTCGCCCCGGGCCGCGCGCTCCCCCCGGGCTGGGCGAACATCCTCGCGCGCCCCATCGACGCCCGCCGAGCCGGAGTGCAGGTGCTCAGAGGCCTCGCTGCGCTCGGCTCGTGGGCTTCGCTCGGAACGCTCACTGCGATCGCCGCGATCGCCCCGGTCGCGACGCTCGTCCCGACCTCGGCCCCCCCGATCCCGCCTGAAGGCGCCTTCCCTGTCGTCCCGATCCCCCCGGTCCCCCCGGTCGCGCTCATCGCGAGCCGGACGCGGCGGCAAGGGGGTGGCTGCTGCTGCCTCGCGGCGCGGCGCGGCGCCCCCCAGCGCTGAACGTGGCGCGGCAACAATCCGGGCCGGCTCTGCGCCCATGCCCAGCACGCCGCGGCTGCCCGGCGTCAGGATCTCGAAGTCGAGCTCGTCAAACCCGCCGACGCCGAATTCCTCGAGGGCCTGGCGCAGGGCCTCCTCAACCGTCTTGCCGGTGAACTCCTGGTATTCGCTCATCGCCGCCTCCCTCGTCGGCTGGTGCGGCCTCGCTGGCGCGCCGGCCGGATGGTGCCGGCAGCCCTTTCAGAGGGGCTGCGCTTGTCCTCTTCCTTCTCGCCGTTCTCTGCGTCCCGCTTCGGTTGTGGGATGGCTACCGGAAAACGGGGTGTGTGATCTCGAGCAAAGCCTGGCGTCCAGCCGAATAGCGGGAACAGGCTGCCCCAGCCTGCGATGAAGTATTGCTGGACTATGGAATATGCGCTGAAGACGATCCAGTAGAGGAACAGCCCGGCCGGCAGGAAGCCCCAGAGCAGCACCAGCAGCGGCAGGATCATGAAGATGCGCTGCTGCGCGCGCGCCTGAGGGTCGGTCGAGGGCGGCATCATCATCCGGGTCTGGACGAGCTGCAGCAGCGCTGCCACTGCGGCCAGGATGCTGAACTGGAAGCCGAGCACCACGAACAGCACCGCTGGCAGGTGCGCATCCAGGCCACCGAGCCACCAGATGGTCGGGTCGATGCACGGCTCGAAGGTGCCCGGCGCCTGACACTCGACGTTGAGAACGGGCTGGCCAAAGATCTGCAGCATCGAGCTGATCTCGGTCGCCCGCAGGCCCTGGTTGACGACCTGGTAGATGGGCAGCAGAAGGAACAGCTGCAGGATCATCGGCAGGCAGCCCGCCGCGGGGTTGACCCCGCGCTCGCGATAGAGACGCATCGTCTCTTCGCTGATCTTGTTTCGGTTGCCCTTCCACTTCTGCTGGATTGCCCGCACCTCGGGCTGGATCAGCTGCATCCGGCGCTGCGCCACGATCTGCTTGCGGAAGAGAGGGATGAGCAGCGTCTTGAGCGCGATCGTCAACAGCACGATCGCCAGGCCCACGTCGCCGGTCACCTGGTAGAAGACGACCAGACCCATGAACAGGGTCTGGAAGATCGGCGTGAAGAGCCAGGCCAGCAGGTCGACCGGGTTACCGCTCGGCTGAGCCGGGCAAAGCGGATGCGGCAATGGAGCGCCCTGCTCGGGGTGCCCGGGTGGATAGGTCGGCTGCTCCGCATGAGGCGGCAGCGGGCACTCGGGCACGGGTGTTGCGTCGGGCACGAAGGTCGCCCCCGGAGGCCACGGAGTGGGCTGCGGCGTGGCGACCGGTAGCGGGCTGGTACCGGGCTCCGGCGTGAGTGGCGCTGGGCTGGGGGTGAGCTCCTGCGCGACGAGCAGCGGCGTGGCCGAAGGCGCCTCGGGCGGGGAGTTCGCCGAAGCCTGGCCGACAAGCAGCAGGCCGGCCAGGGCGAGCGCCGCCCAGACCAGGACCAACACGCGGGCGGCCGGCCGCATCAGCCGGCCAGCGCCGTGGTCAGCGGACAGGATCGTAGCCCCCCGGGTTCCACGGGTGGCAGCGCGCGATGCGACGGGCACCCATCCACGAGCCCCGCAGCAGCCCGTAGCGTTCGATGGCCTGCTCGGTGTAGCGCGAGCAGGTCGGCTCGAAGCGGCACGAGGCCGGCAGCCATGCGAAAACGATCCGATAGAGATGGATCAGGCCGATGCCAAGTCGCTTCACGCGTCGTCAGTCCTTCGTTCCAGCAGTCCTGCCCCGATCATCAGTCGCTCGAGCGCGGTGCCCAGCTCTGCCTGTGTCGCCGTCGCCGCCGGCGGCCGGCAGACGATCAGCACGTCCCAACCTCCAGCGACCCGGGCGTCGAGCTGACGCAGCAGGCTGCGCAGCCTGCGGCGGACCCGGTTGCGCACCACTGCGCCGCCCATTCGCCGGCCGGTCGAGATGCCATATCGCGTCGGCTCCTCGTCATTTCTCCGATAGCGCAGGACGAGCAGCGGGTGTGCCCGGCTGCGGCTGCTCGCCTGGAGGGCGGCAAAGTCGGCCGCCGAGCGGATCATCAGCGGTGAACCGCCCATTGGTCGCGCCGTTGTGGTCAGACGGTCAGCTTCTTGCGCCCCTTGGTACGGCGGGCGGCGAGGACCCGGCGACCCCCCTTCGTCCTCATCCGCGCACGGAAGCCATGCTCCTTGGCACGATGGCGCTTCTTGGGCTGATAGGTCTGCTTGGTCATGGCGGCCGTGACGCTTCCTCTGCAAATGGTTGGGGCTCGGCTGACGGTCGTGGCGAGCTGCAGTGACCGATCTGCCGGCGTTCGGACGGCACACAACTGCGCGCCGGGGCGGCCGGTATTGTATCCGAACCAGTGATGAAGCCACCCGGCACGGCCACCATCGACGATTTTCACCGGCTCGACCTGCGGGTGGGCCGCGTCGTCGAGGCGCAGCTTTTGGAAAGCGCTCGACGCCCGGCCTACCGCCTGCTGATCGACTTCGGTGCGCACGGCACGCGCCGATCGTCCGCCCAGCTCGTGGCCACATATCCCGATCCTGAGGCGCTGATCGGGCGGCTGATAGTGGCCGTGGTCAACTTCCCGCCGCGCCGGATCGCGGGCTTCGAAAGCGAGGTTCTCGTCCTCGGTGCCCTGCCAGCCGACGGTCGGATACCTCTGCTCGGGGTCGACGAAGGGGCACAGCCGGGCGACCCGATCGGCTGATCGGGCGGCTACCTCGGACTGGCCGCGATACTCCCCGGGGGTATGCGCGGAATCGGTTGCGGATGGCGGAAGGCCGGTGCTACTGTAGGCCGCCCCGGACGCGACGGGAGACCGAGGCATCGTCTCGTCGGGGGTCGGGCAGGGGCCCGTGGGAGGGCCGTTTCGGCATCCGTGGGTGACGCCGCACAAAAACCCACAGCACTTTTCGGGGCCGTTGTATTGATGGACGCGAAGCAGGTCTGGCGCGCGGCGCTGGGCGAGCTGCAGGTTTCGCTTTCGCCGGCGAACTATGAGACCTGGCTCAAGGAAACAGCCCTCATCGCCGTCAGCGACAACCGCTTCCGGGTAGCGGTTCCCAATGGATTTGCCAAGGACTGGCTCGAGACACGCTATCGCTCGTTGATCAGCCAGACCCTCGCCCGCATCGTCGGCAACGGCGTTCAGGTCGACTTCGAGGTGCAGGAGGGACTGGTCGTCGACCCCGACCACGGACCAGCCCGAGGCGAGGTCGAAGCCCAGGCCTCCGCCTCCGCGCCGACCATCGCCTCGCGCGGCGAGGGCGGCAGAAGCACGGGCGAGGGGACGACCGCGAACATCAATCCCCGCTACACGTTTCGTAACTTCATCGTCGGCTCCGCCAACCGGCTGGGTCACGCCGCGAGCCTTTCCGTCGCCGAGCGACCTGGCCAGGCCTACAACCCGCTTTTCCTGTACGGCGGCGTGGGCCTCGGCAAGACCCACCTGATGCACGCCATTGGCAACCAGGTCATCGCCCGCTTCCCGCGCAAGCGAGTCGTCTACGCCTCAAGTGAGAAGTTCACCAACGAGTTCATCACCAGCATCCAGCAGGGTCGGATAGACGACTTCCGGGCGCGCTATCGGCGGATCGATCTGCTGCTGATCGATGACATCCAGTTCATCGCGGACAAGGAACGCACGCAGGAGGAGTTCTTCCACACGTTCAATGCCATCCACGAGGACGGCAAGCAGATTGTGCTCTCGTCCGATCGACCGCCCAAGCTGATCACGACCCTCGAGGAACGCCTGCGCAGCCGCTTCGAGTGGGGCCTGATCGCAGACCTGACCGCACCGGACCTGGAGACGCGTATCGCGATCCTGCGGGCCAAGGCCGAAGAGCACACCATGCCGATCGGATCTGACGTGCTGGAGTTCATCGCGCGCAAGGTTGCCAGCAACATCCGTGAGCTGGAGGGCGCGCTCAACCGAATCATCGCCTACGCCGCGATGGGCGGCATGCCCATCAGCATCGAGCTTGCCCAGGCCGTCCTCTCCAACGTGCTGTACAACCCCAAGCGACGGATGGCTACGCCGGAACGGATCGCCCAGGTCGTCGCCGATTACTACGGCGTCGAGCTAGATGCGCTCAAGGGCCAGAAGCGCGACCGAGCGATCGTCACCCCGCGCCAGATAGCGATGTACCTGATGCGCGCCGAAACGGACGTATCACTGCTGCGCATCGGGCAGGAGCTCGGCGGCCGAGACCATTCCACCGTCCTGCACGCCTGTGACAAGATCGACCGCGAAACGCAGAGCAACGAGGAATTGCGGCGGGAGATTGCGGCCGTTAAGGAGATGATCTACGCCGAGTGATACCCGTTGCAGCGTGCTATCAGCGCCGCAACTCGTCTACCGAGCGGGTGGATAAGTCACTTGCTGCTGTGGAACTTCGGTCGATGCGGGTACGGCTTTCCACGGCCCAGCCGTTAGTGGCCACAATCCATCCCCGCCCCGAAGGCCGTCAATCCACCGTGTGGCCCCCCGCCGGCAAGGTCGCTCCGAGCACGGGCGCGTGCTCCGCCCAGGGGCGCGTCCCCAATCTCCACACCATGATGATTACTACGTGATAAGAAGATTGAATATCTCGCGAACTCAACGAGCGCACCGCCTCGGTGGACAACGCGGCTGGAGCCGCCTGCTGAAGGGAGCAGCTTCATCGTGAAACTGACAGCGATGCAGGAGAACCTGGCCCGCGGCCTTTCGACGGTCAGCCGGGCCGTCAGCAGCCGAGCGACGCTGCCGGTGCTGTCGAATGTCCTGCTGCGTACCGAGGACGGCGGCCTGAAGCTGACGGCCACCAACCTGGAGATCGCGATCAGCGCCTGGGTGCCGGGCAAGATCGACGGGGATGGCTCGCTGACCGTGCCGGCGCGGCTGTTCGCTGACGTCGTCTCGGGGCTGCCGGCCGGGGAGCGGGTTGAGCTCAGCGCTGACGGTCCGGCGCTGAAGGTCAGCGCCGGACGCTATCAGACCCACCTGCGCGGCATAGATGCCGACGAGTTCCCGGTCATCCCGCCACCCGGTGAGCGGCCGACGACCCGGATCTCTCAGCGCGAGCTGCGCGAGGCCCTCTCGGAGGTGGTCTTCGCGGCCGCCTCAGACGAGGCACGCCCGATCCTGACCGGTGTCCTGACGCGCCTCTCGGGCGATCGCCTGACGATCGCAGCTGCCGACAACTACCGCATCGCCGTGCGCAGCCTGCCGATCCTCGACGCGGTCGAGGAGACCAGCCTGGTCGTGCCTGCTCGTTCTTACTTCGAGCTGATGCGTGTCCTCGTCGACAGTGACGAGCCGATCGAAATGATGCTGGCCGGCTCGAAGAACCAGGTCATCTTCCACGTCGAAGGGGTTGACCTGGTCAGCCGGCTGATCGACGGGCAATTCCCCAACTACCAGCAGGTGCTGCCCACCAGCCACTCGACGCGAGCGGTCGTGGACCGCGAGGAGCTGCTCAAGGCGGTCCGCCTGTCGGCGCTCATCGCCAGCTCGGCGGCCAACGTCGTCAAGCTCAGCCTGGGTGACGCCGGCAGCGGCACGATCACCATCGCCGCCGCGGCCGAGGTAGGTGACACGAAGGGGGAGGTGGAAGCCGCGATCGAGGGCGAACCTGTTCAGATCGCATTCAACGCCCGCTACCTTCAGGACGCGCTGGGCAATGTCGACGCGGAGCAGGTGGCACTCGAGTTCACCGGCCCGCTATCACCCGGCGTGATGCGCCGGACGGGGGCGGACGACGACTACGTCCACGTGATCATGCCCGTCCGAACGCCTTCCTGAACGCCTTCCTGAGGCGGCTGCGTGGCGGCCGGCGCGCAGCCATCCCAGATGCTTGTTGAAAGGTTGAGCCTCGCCGGGTTCCGGAACTACGGGTCGCTCATGCTGGAGCTGCCTCCCGGCCCGCAGGTGATCGCCGGGCCAAACGGCGCCGGCAAGACCAATCTGATCGAGGCGATCCTCGTGCTGGGCACGGGCCGATCGCACCGCACATCGGCTGATGCCGAGATGATCGGCTGGGGGAGCACCTTCGCTCGACTGGAGGCCGAGGTGCGGGCGGAGGGCGGACCGAATGCCACTCTCGAGGTGGTGATGAGCCGCCCGGCTTCGTCCGGCTCCCCTGCCGGCGTCCCTTCCGAGGGCGATCGTGGCGGTCGCAAGCGGGTTCGCGTCAACGGCGTCCCGCGAAGGCCATCCAGCCTGGGCGCGGCATTGCCGGTGCTGCTCTTCTCGCCTGAGGACATGCTGCTGATCGTGGGCTCGCCGTCCCTGCGGCGGGCGGCGCTCGATGGTTTGGTAGCCCAGCTGCAGCCAGCGGCGGGCTCCACGATGTCGACCTACGCGCGCGCCCTGGTGCAGCGTAACAATCTCCTGCGTTCCGTCCGCGAGGGCCTGGCTGACCCGGCCGAGCTTGGGTTCTGGAACGAGCAGATCGTCGCCGAGGGTGGTCGCATCGTGAGCTGGCGCCGTGCAGCTCTGGCCGACCTGTCCAGGCCGCTGGCCACCGCCCACGAAGAGATCGCCCCGGGCGAAGGCAGGCTGGGACTGCGCTATCTCAGCAACGCCGAGCCCCGGTCCGATGAGGACCCTCCGGCGGCCCTCCGACGCCGGCTTGCCGAGACGGCCGACAAGGAGCTCTGGAACGGGGCCACCCTGGTCGGGCCGCATCGCGACGACCTTGCCTTCGAGATGGACGGCCGTGACCTGTCGGGCTTCGCTTCGCGTGGGCAGCAGCGAAGCGCCATCCTGGCTTTCAAGCTGGGCCAGCTCGACGTGCTCCGCGGCAGGCTGGGCCGCGCGCCGCTGCTGTTGCTGGACGACGTCTTCTCCGAGCTTGACCCGATGCGACGTGCGCACCTGGTCGAGCGCATCGGCCAGCTGCCGCAGGCGTTCGTCACGACCACCACCCTGGACGACCTGGATCCGGCCCTGGTCGCGGCCTCGACCGCGTGGGCGGCAGCCGACGGACGTATAACGTCCGACCGCCGGGTGACGCAGAGGTGACCGGCCGCCGTCCGATGCGCCGGTTGGGGGAGCTGCTGCCCGAAGTCGCAGGCGTGCTGGGAATTGGCGGGGAGCTGCGCAAGGCGCGCCGGATGGCCGCCTGGCAGCGGATCGTCGCGGAGCTCGTGCCGGCGGCCGCTGGCGAGTCGCACCTTCTCGACGTCCAGCCGCCCGCGCTGCTGGTCAGCGCGTCGAACGCGATTGTCGGCCAGGAGCTGCGGCTGCGCAGCAGCCAGCTGCTGCGTGCGTTTGCAGACGCTCCCGATGGCCAACGATTGCTCGAGCTACGGATTGTCGTCAGGCATCCGAGCGGTGGGCCGGGCCGTCACGGGGACGGCCGGGGTCGCGTGTAAACTGAGCCGCCCATGAGTTCCCGACTTCAGCTCAAGTACGGGCTGGTCGCCGAGCAGGATCGTCTCTCCGGCTCGGCCGATGCATTGATCGTCACCGAGCCCACCACCGGCTCGAAGGCGCGTACCAAGGGCAGCCTCTATGTGATCGTCACTGCTCGGACGCCGGGCGGACGGACGCGCGAGGCGTGCAAGCTGGTCGCCGACATCATCAGGCGCGAGTACTACTACGACGAGTCGGCCGGCATCGCGATCGTGCTCGAGAAGGCGGTTCGTGCGGCCAACCGCCGGCTGCGCCACGCGCGCGAGGGCGGCGGCCTGGTTGAAGGATCCCTTGGCGTGGCCATGGCCGTGGTGCGTGGCAACGAGATCTACGTCGCGAGCCTGGGCGGAGCCGACGCGTACCTCGTTCGCGCGGCGCGCCTGCTCATGCCCGAGCACGACCCGGGGGTCGGCCTGCCGAGCGAGGACGCCATTCGCGTGGATGTCTGGCGCGGCGAGTTCGCGGTCGGCGACTCACTGGTGCTGTGCTCGAGGAACCTGGTCGAGGTGGTTGGCACGGAGGAGCTGAAGAACGCCGTCGTCACGCTGCACCCGCAGTCTGCCGTCGAGCACCTTCATCACCTGTTCGTGGCCGCCGGCGGAGAGGGCTCGGACGCGGTGCTGGCCATCGAAGCGAGCGAGGTCGCCCTCTCACGCGTCGAGCACCGGCTCGTGCCGGTGACCCCGTCAGAGCCGCTTGCGGGTGCTCCGATGCGCTCTCCGATCCCCTTGGCGGACCAGTTCGCCGGTGCCGCGTCGGCGATGCAGGACCGGGCTATTGCCGCCCGCAGCGTGATCCGCGAGAGCGTCGGCAATGCCGTCGGCTCGCTGCTCGAGCTCATGCCACAGCGGCGCACGGGCTATCGACGGATCACGCCGGTGGCCCACCGGCGTGAGACGCAGCGACGCTCGGCGATGGCCCTGCTGGTCTTCATCGGTGCTATCGGCGTGCTCGGCACCGGCCTCTGGCTGTGGGGCGGGCCGCTACGCGGCGTGGAGAACCCGCCGACCCAGATATCGACCGGCGAGCAGGCCTATCGCGCCGCGCACGATCGCCTCGGCCAGGTGTTCTCGGGCAACATGCTTGCCAACGACCCGACTCGCGCCCAGCCGCTCCTGCGCCAAGCGTGGGCAGAGCTCGAGGCCGCCTCGGAGGCGGGCGTGGAGGAGAGCCTCATCGCTCCTCTGCGCGACCAGGCAGCGGGCGGACTCAATGCGGTCTATGGCGTTCACACTGCCAACACGACCGCCATCACCACTTTGCCCGAGGGCGTCGAGGTGACGGCCATGGTCCGCGGTCCGGACAATGCGGCTTACCTGATCGCGTCTCGCTCGGTCGTGCGCGTCGATCTCGAGAGCGGCAGCGCAGTCACGGTGGCATCGGCCGGCGATGGACCCGGCACGGGCATGGGCGCGCCGATGCTGCTCAGCCGTGGCGGCCCGGACCTGCTCATCCTTGACGTCCGTGGCGGCCTGTGGCGGTGGCGTCCGTCGGACGACTCGGGCGCCGGCACACTCGGCTCGATCCGTGTCGGTGGAGATGAGGACTGGAGCCGGGATGTGCCCGACATCGGCACCTTCCTGATCAACCCAGACCAGGGCCTGTACCGCCTGTACGTGCCTCACGCACCGAGCAACCAGATCCTGCGCTATGAGCCCGTGGGCGACGGCAGCGGCTTCTCGCCACCCACGCCCTATTTCGTCGGCGAGAACGAGCCGGTAGCCACCTTCCGCCAGCTGATGATCGACGGCGACATCTACGCACTGGCCGAAGACGGTTTGCTCAAGTACTTCAACGGCCGTCGGGTGACCTACGAGCTGGCCACGCCACCCGATGACGAGGACCTTCGCCCGGGCCACGAGTACCGCTATCTGGCCGCCACCGGCGCGCGCGGCTTCGGACGGGCACTGCTGTGGGACGCCCGCCACGGCCGGATAATCTCGTTCAACAAGGCCGACGGCCGCTACCAGGAGCAATGGATCGGAGGCGCCGGCGCGCCCGGTTTCGGCGACGTGCGCGGCATGTTCGTCGTCGAACGGGGCGAGGCAGAGGCGCCTCTGCTCGTGTGGGCCAGCCCCCGCGGCGTCTTCCAGACGATTCTCGAGGCGGAGGAACAGCCGGTCGACGGACCTTCGCCCGGGCTCAGCCCGTCGCCGGGCGCCTCGCCGATCGACCCGCCCGGGCTCAGCCCGTCGCCGGGCGCCTCGCCGATCGACCCGCCCGGGCAGCCCACTGAACGGCCCCGACGCACGCCACGCGCCAGCCCATGAGCCGGGCATAGAATCGATCGATGACCGCCGGGCTTAACGAGATGATCGTCGAGAGCGTGCGCGTCCACATGCTCTCGTCGCAGCACGTCGTGATCCTGCGCGATGCCCGGCGCGAACGGTATCTGCCAATCTGGATCGGGCCGTGGGAAGCCAACGCCATCGCCATGCGGCTGCAGGGAGTGGCGCCCGAGAGGCCGATGACGCACGATCTCTTCGCACAGACGCTCACCGACCTGGGCGTGACCCTCCGCCAGATCGTCGTGTCGGACCTTGCCGAGGACACCTTCCGAGCCCGTCTCCACCTCGAGCTGGACGGGCGCGCGGTCGATGTCGACGCGCGGCCATCGGACGCCATCGCGCTGGCCGTGCGCACCGGGGTGCCGATCTTCGCCACCGACGCGGTGCTCGATCGGGCGGCGGTGGTGCCGGAGAGCGAGGAGGAGGAGAAGCTCGCCCCCTTCCGCGACTTCGTCAACTCGCTCGAGTTCGACCTGCCCGGCGAGGAAGAAGAGGGTTCCGAGCCGCCGCGCCTGCGCGAATAGGTCCGCAGGCTCGCACGCCCCCGGCCGGCGCCGGTCAGTCGCGCAGACTGCCCAACACCGGTTGGCCGCGCTCGAGCGCCGCGTCGCGCCGCAGCCACAGGCGCAGACGGAGCAGCCAGAAGTCGCGTACGGCGCGCAGGATCACCCTGGGGTTGGCGCCCGATGCGCTGCCGGCTGTCCGGGGGTAGTGCGGCACGCCGACCTCGGCCAGGGTGCGACCTCGCTCACGCAGCTTGATCAGCAGCTCGGCTGAGAGGAAGGCGCCGCCGGACTCAAGCCGGATGCCCTCGAGCGCGTCCCGGCGGAACAGCTTGCAGGCGCAATCGGGGTCGCGCACCTTGAGCCCGAACAAGAGGCGCAGGGCGAGCCGATAAGCCCGCGCGTACGCCAGGCGCAGCGGCGCGTCGGCTCGCCGCAGCCGGTAGCCAAGGACAACGTCCGGAGCCTCGGCAGCATTCAGTCGGTCGATCAGCCGAACCAGGTCGGCCACCCGGAACTGGCGGTCGCCGTCGATGAAGGCGATCAGCGGGTAGCGCGCAGCGGCGAATCCGCTGCGCAGGGCAGCGCCGTAGCCGCGATTGGTGGGGTGGTGGACGACCCGAAAGGAGAGGTGTTCCTCGGCCAGCTGGTCGGCCAGCTCGGCGGTCCCGTCCCGGCTGCCGTCGTCGACCGCGATGACCTCGTACTGATCGGCGAGCGCCGATAGCGCGCCGAGCGCCTCGCGCACCAGCGGCTCTATGTTCTCGGCCTCGTTGTGGGCCGGAAAGAACAGGCTGAGCGCGGGCACGCGCGAGCCGCCACGGCCGGCTCCGGAACGTTGAGGCTCGGTGCTCACTCCGCGATTGTAGTCAGCCGCCGCCGGCCGGCCCGATAACTCGGTAAACCTGGCCGCTCCACATTGGCAGGACCCCGGGTACCGGCTCGAGCCGGTACCGCTCTTGGTAGTAGGGCAGATCGCCCTCAAGCCTGATGAGGTAGACCGGACGCTGTCCGAGGAAGCGGTCGATCACGTCCTCGGCCCGGCCCAGCTGCTGATCGAGCATCGTGCGGTCGTCGACGACGAAGACATCGGTGCGACGGCCCTCCACGAACTGGGCGTACCACATCGGTGTCGAATAGCTCCACCAGCTGACGATGACCGCATCCCGCTCCAGCATCGGCATCACCGAGTCCACCCACCGACGCCCATCGGTGTTCCCGGATTGGTCGACTCGGGGCAGCGTGGCCGGCACGCTGAGCAGCGCACCGCCCACGAAGACAAGACCGACCGCGCCGATGACCACCACCGGCGAGCGAAGCTCGCTCAGCCCGGGCCGTCGGCGGCCCCAGTACAGCAGCAGGTCGATGAGCCCGCCGACGGCCAGCCCACCGAGCAGTGACACGACGACCAGTGGGCCGAGGTAGTAGCGCTCGATGGCGGCATTGACGTAGCCCAGCGAGAACCACCAGGTGATGCCGAACCAGGCCACGAGCATGCCCAGCAGTCCGGGCCAGCGAAGGGCCAGGAAGATCGCGCCGATCGGCGCTGCCAGGGCGACAAACCCGAGCGCGTCAACGTTCCATTCGACGATCTGCCTGATTGCCTCACCCAGCGACGGCAGCTCGAGGAAGGCGCCGCGAAACTGCTCACCGAATACGAGATAAGAGAAGCCCTCCCAGGTGCTCGGATTGGCGTAGTTGAGCGGTGGATCCATCGCCGCGCGGAGGGGCAGGTAGGCGTAGACGGCCACCGCCGTCAGGACCGCCCCGGCAGCGCAGCCGATCACCGTCCGAGGGCGTCGCAGCAGACTCGGCGAGGACGCGAACACGAACAGGGCAATACCCGGCGCCAGCAGGATCGTGAGCGCATGGTTACCCAGCGCCAGTCCATAGACCACCGCTGCGCCCACAAGCCAGCGGTCGGCCTGAGGACCGGTGGGCAGGCGCATGAGCCAGACGACCAGCATGAACAGCAGCAGCGCGACGAAGAAGACGTGCAGCGCGTGGGGGTCGGCTGAGAGTGCCACCCGCCATGGCTGCTCAGCCACAACGAGCGCGACCCCGGCGGCGATGCCGGCCACCACACGCCTGGTGATCAGCGTGACCGTGGCGCCAAGCAGCCCCGCGGCAGCGGCGACCAACAGCGCCGAGAGCAGGTTGGCTCGCAGCGCCGGGTCGCCCAACGGCTGCAGCACGACTGATCCGGCCCAGGCCAGCAGCGTGTAGGTCGGGTAGCCCGTCGGGTGGGCGATCCCGAGCACCGGCCCGATGGCCTGGAACTCGGCCGTATCCCACAGTCCCAAGCCGGGCATGAGCGTGCGGATGTAGAGGGCCAGCCCGAGCAGCATCGGTGCCGCGGCGGCGAGCACTGCCGGCGGCCACCGCCGAGGGTCCAGCGCGCTCACAGCCACAGCTCGTCGCGAACTGGCAGCCGCAGCCTGAGAAGCGCTCACCAGCCCAGCCTGACGCCCCAGTACACTCCCCATGCGTTGACGAGCACCGAGACGGCGACCAGCGCCACTGCCAGCGGCCGCACGCCCATGCGGGCTATCGCGATGGTCACGAGGACCATTCCGAAGGGGAGGAAGTCGTTGCTGAACCGATAACCGAATTGAACCCACCCCTGGCTGAAATGCATCAGGTTGACCAGGGCGATGGCCGCCACGGCGAGCCCTGCGCCCGCCACCAGCCGCCGGCGCCAGCCGGCAGCCAGCAGCGGTGCGGCCAGCAGGTAGGCAGGACTGGTGAGCAGGATGCTCATGCCGATGGGGTCGGGTCGCACGACCGAGCAGGACGGCGCCAGCAGCTCGAGGCCACACTCGGGCCGTATCACGGGCGGCCAGGCCAGCAGTATCAGAGCGTTCAGCGGCACGTGCCGGGGGTCGGTGATGGCGAAGTCACGGTTGATCGTCAGGAATTCGCAGAGCTGCCTGGGAAAAGCCTCATGGCAGCCGGCCGGCGGCAGGTAGCCCAGGTATTCGTGCTCGTACAGGAACTGGTATGCCGGATGGAACAGGTGTCCGGTGGTGGCCAGGTTGTAGCCCACCAGCAGCAGCACCGGGATTACGGCGCCGATCCCGGCCGATAAGGCCCGAGCTCGGTAGGATCCGCCGGCTCCCACGAAAAGCAGGAAGGGTGCTCCGAAGATGACCGGCAGGCGAGCGAGGGCACCGATGCCGAGCAGAAGGCCGGCGATGAACTGGCGGGGCTCGAACCAGGCCAGCCAACCGCGGACTGCCCCGCGGCCGGCCGCCAGCGCCGACCGCGCGCGGGGTCTGAGCTCCCCATCGAGGGCGACGCTGATCGAGGCGATGACGAACGTGACGGCCACGACATGGGCCAGGAACCAGGTGCTGCCGAGCATCGCCGCGTACCAGTGCACGGTGCCGAAGGCGAAGAAGACGGTCGCCAGCAGCGCGGCCAGCCGGTTTGTCGTGAGCAACAGCGCCATCCGCCAGGCCAGCGCGACGTTTACCGCTCCCAGCAGCACGGCCAGCAGTGACGCATCGGCGTCCAGCCCTGCCAGCAGCACCAGCGGCACGAGCGCAAGGGCAGGCAAGGGAGGGAACGGGATCCAGCCGCGGCCGGGCTGACCAGGTACAGGCATCACGTCCTGGAAATAGGCGTTGACGTTGGGGCCCTCGCTGACCGGGTACGCAATGGCCGCACGTCCGTCGATGAAAGCCTGGGCCTGCCAGACGAAGTGGTTATAGAAGTTGCCCCGGTCGGAGTTGGAGACGAGGTACACGCCGAGGGCAAGGCTGGCGACGACCAACCCGAGCAAGGCCGGGTCCGTGCGCTGCACCGTGGAGCGCAGGGACTCCAGCCAGCCATCCTTCTTGTCAGGTGACGCTGGCACCGGCTTGTCGGGTGACGCTGGCACCGGCTTGTCGGGTGACGCTGGCACCGGCGCGGACGGCGGGATCGGGCCGGTGGTGGAACTGTCTATGGGGCGGACTCCATGCGCGCGGTGACGGCCGCTGACCGGCGCCAGCGTAGCCGAGATGGACCGGCCCCACGAGGGCCGTTGCTATACTGCCCTCCACCTCGTCACACTCTGGAGGCCGTCCTTCACTTGACAGCGCCCCAGGCTGGTGGGGCCGAGCCAAGCGCCAGGGCCATACGAGCTCCCCTCCGCGGCGATTCGGCCGTCTCGGCGCTCGGCATGCTACTGCTGCTCGGCCTCGCACTGCGCCTCTCGATCGCGTACCTGTTGTTCCCTGGAGCCGGGTTCGCCGCAGACCTCGGGACCTTCACCTCCTGGGCGATGACGCTGGCCGAACACGGGCCAGGCGGCTTCTACGCGAACGCCGGCTTCGCTGACTATCCACCTGGCTATCTGTACGTGCTGTGGCTCGTCGGCGGACTGGGCAATCTGCTCGCACCGCTCGCCGACGGCAACGCCCACGCTGTCACCGGCGGCCTGATCAAGCTGCCGCCGATGCTCGCCGACATCGCCGTCGGCTACCTCCTCTGCCGTCTCGTGCGCGGCTGGGCCGGAGATCGGCCCGACGCCGAGCGCCTCGGCCTGCTTGCCGCGGCTGTGTACGTCTTCAATCCCGTCACCTGGTACGACTCGGCGCTGTGGGGCCAGACCGACGCAATCGGCGCGCTGGTACTGCTGCTGGCGGTTGCGGCGCTGGTTCGCGGCAATTCTGAGGGTGCCGCCGCGCTGACCGTCCTGGCGGCGCTGGTCAAACCCCAGTTCGGCGTGGTGATGGTGCCGGTCACCGGTGCGGTGCTGCTGCACCGGCACGTCTTCGCGATCGGCTCGGGACCACGTCACACGATCCTTGTGCCCGAACGTTTCGGTGCCGTGCGCGACTGGTTCGAACACGAGCGGGGCCCGTGGCGGCTGGTCTCGTCGGCAGCCGTTGGGATGGCGCTGATGCTGGTCCTGCTGGTGCCGTTCGCGCTCGACCTGTTCGGCTTCGTGGAGCTGATGTCCGGTACGGCGGGCGGCTACCCGTGGCTCAGCGTCAACGCCTACAACCCTTGGGCGCTGGTCGGCGCGGACGGTCGCGCACCGCTGGCTCAGGGCGGTGGCTGGTCACCGGACGGCGTCCCGCTATTGGGTCCGCTGCCTGGCGTGGTCATCGGGGCCGCACTGCTGGCCGGCGCGTTCCTGCTGGTCGCCCTGCGCCTGCTCTGGAAGTCGGACAGGCGCTCGATCGTCATCGCCCTGATCGTCGTCGCGCTGGCTTTCTTCATCCTGCCGACGCGAGTCCACGAGCGCTACATGTTCCCGATCTTCGGCCTGCTGCCGCTGATGGCAGTGATCGACCGGCGCTGGCTCTGGGCCACCGTGGCGCTTTCCGCGGCCGCCTTCATCAACATGCACGGCATCCTGACCACTCCGTTGTACGCGACGCCGAACATCGCCGACCTGCCGCTCGGCCAGCTGTTCCGCGAGCCCCTCGGCGTCTATACCAGCGTGCTGCTGCACACCGCCGGCTTCGCCTTCGTCGCCTGGCGGCTGCTACCGCGTTTCGCGCGCCGAGCCGATCCGTGGGCGGCAGCGGGCGCGCACGACGAAGGGACGATCCAGCCTGGTGATCCGGATCAAGCTGCGGCAGGCCCGAGCGTGCAGGCGGCGGGGAGCCCGGGACGGGTGCGCGCATGGCTCGAGCGCTCCCTGGCGGTCGTGCCGCTGCGGCGGGATCGCAGCGCCGAGCTGGTCAACGAGCCAGCCGGGCGCCTTGACCGGCGGGACGTGGTCCTTCTGCTGGCGCTGTTCCTGGCCACGCTCGGCCTCCGCGGCCTCAACGTCGCCCAGCCTCACGGCATGCACTTCGATGAGGTCTACCACGCTCGAACGGGCATCGAGTTCCTACAGCACTGGCGTTACGGGCAGCCACATTCGATCTACGAGTTCACCCATCCGCACCTGGCCAAATACGCCATGGCGCTGGGCGTGGAGCGGCTGGGCAACAACCGCGTGGCGGCCACGTCCGAGCTGAGGACGTCGGTAAGTGGCGCGACACTCGAGCGACGCTGGGATGAGGACGGGGCCGTGCGACGTGGCGACCGGGCCTACCTGGCGACGCCCGACGGCGTGCTCGTGATCGACCTGAGCGGTCACCAGCCGGTCGCCACCTTCGGGCCGCCCGCGCGGGCGGTCGCCGTCGATGAGGGCTCGCGAACGGTGTACGTGGTCGGGGATGACGGCATGCTGTGGCAGCTGCCGACGGCAGCCCTCGACACCCTGCGCATCGACCCCGGCGCTGCGCTGGAACCGGCTCTGCTGGCCCGACTCGAGGTGCCCGCCGGCGCGCTGGAAGTGTCCTCGACCGATGACCGACTGATCGTCCGAGGCGAAGGTGGCCTGCTGATCGCGGTCGACCCGTCGACCGGGCAGGAGACCGGTCGGACGGTCATCGACGGGGCAACCGCGGTCATCGGCATCGCCGGCGAGGACGTGCCCGCGTTGGCCGTAGGCGCGGCTGACGGAATCGTCATCCTGGAGGCCGGCACGCTGGAGCAGGTGCACCTCATTCCCACCGCAGCGCCGGTCACCGGAATGGCCCTCGTCGAGCAGGGTGTTGATCAGCCGACGATATATGCCGCGGCCGGCTCGACGGTGCAGACCGCCCGGGTGCCTTCAGGCGAGGCTCCTGCAGCCGGCGATCGCCTGAGCCTTCCTGCGCCGGTGCGCGACGTCTTCGCCAACCCGGCGACGGCGCTGGTCCACGTGCTGGGCACCACACCTGACGGCCTTTCGGACACGCTCTACGTGCTAGAGCCACACTCGAACGCCTACTTCGCTGACGCGGTGCTCCCCTTCGAGCCGCTAGCCGTGCTGATGGATGTCCAGCCCCGCCGGCCTGCCGACGACCGCCTGGACGCGCTGGCCATTGCCGCCGATGGACGAGTTGCAACGGTTGACGTGGGCAGCAACGCCTTCGCCTGGCGGCTGCCCGGCGTGATCGCCGGTGCCCTGATGGCCCTGGCGATGTACCTGCTGGCGCGGATGCTATTCCGCCGGCGCTCCGTGGCGGTGCTGGCGGGACTGCTGATCCTGCTCGATGGGATGGCCTTTGCCAACTCGCGCATCGCGATGAACGACACCTACGTTGCTCTGTTCATAACAGCCGCCTTTGCCCTCTTCGCGCCACTCTACATGGGCCGCTGGCGCTCTCCCCTGGCCATAGCCGCGGCGGTCGTCGGCGTGGCGCTGTTGCTCGGCCTGGCGCTCGCCAGCAAGTGGGTCGGCGCTTACGCGCTGGGCGGCATCGTGCTGCTCATCCTGCTCAGGTCGGCCCTGGGCCGGGTGCTGGCCCTGCTGGCAATGATCGCCATGACCTCGCTGCTGGGCTATCTCGCAATCTCGCCGGGGCCGGAGTCGGGACAGCTCAATTTCCTGTTCCTGGCGCTGATGATCGCCCTTACCGCCGCACTGGCCGTTGCGATGACCGTCCGGCCGCTCCCGTTCACGCGCGAGGAGCTCCGACTCGTGTTCGTCGGCCCGGTGGTCGGCGGAGTCCTGCTGCTGCTGGGTGCAGGCTGGCTGGCCGCGACCGCGGCCGGTGACCTGGGCGGCCTGATCACGCCCACCCGGCTCGCCATCGCCGGCGGCGCCGCCATTGTGCTGGGCGGCGGCGCTTACCTCGCCGGTCGAGTGCTTGGTGAAAGGGGCCATGGGCCGCTGGCCAACACGGCCGGCGCCGTGGCCGCGGCCAACGACCCGATCGCATCGTCTGACGACGAGCGTGAAGGCACGCTTGCGTCCCCGCCTCCGCCGCGCGGCTGGCTCCGACCCGGGTCGGGCGTGCTGGGCCTGCCGTGGCTGGCCACCCTGGCCACCCTGGTGCTGGTGCCCCTGCTCATCTATGTGCTCAGCTACGCGCCGTGGGTTGCGCTGGGCAACCGTTGGACGACGGATCTGCCCGCCGGGCACACCGGCCAGACGCTCGCTGACCTGACCCGGTCGATGTACGACTATCACAACAACCTGCGCGCCACCCACGCCGCCTCCTCTCCGTGGTGGGCGTGGCCGCTCGATCTCAAGCCGGTCTGGTTCTACCAGCGTGACTTCGCCGGCGGCACGACGGGCACCATCTACAACACCGGCAACATGGTCCTCTTCTGGCTGTCCGTCCCGGCGGTGGTCTTTGCGGCGGTCATGGCATGGCGCCGGCGGAGCCCGGCGCTGACCCTGCTCGTGCTGGCGGTGGCCAGCCTGTGGCTGCCCTGGGCCCGAATAGACCGAGCGACCTTCCAGTACCACGTCTTCACCGCGGTCCCTTTTGCCTTCCTGTGCCTGGCCTACCTGCTGGCCGAGCTGTGGCACGGGCCCTCCCGGCGCACATGGGCCTTTGCCCGATTGGCCGCTGCCGGCGCGCTGCTGCTGCCGGCCCTGCTGTGGCTGCTGCGGCTGCCCCTGTGCGGCATCGCCGGCGTCAACCAGATGAACCCGGGTGCTGACATCTGCCAGGTGGGCCTGGCGCGCCCGCTGGCGTTGAGCGAGCTGCAGTTGATGGGCCTTCTGGGGCTGGCCACAGGGGTCGTGGTGCTGGCGCTCGCCTGGTGGTGGCGCGACCGTCCATCCGATGCGGGAGGCCGCTCCGGCGCCTGGCTGCCGTCCCTGGGCATGGTGTTGGTCGGGGCCGGGCTGCTGGCTGCGCTAGGCGGCGCTTTCCTGCCCGGCGCGCGGACGATCGAGCTGCCCGGCGGCGCGGTGCTGATGCCGCTGCTATGGCTGGCCGCACCGCTAGTCTTCCTGGCCCTGCTGGCCGTACCGGCGTACTACATCCTCCGCGCCCGCGACGCCCGACGTTTCACGGTGGGAGCGGTCATCGCTGCCCTCGCCTGGTTCGTCGTCTGGTATCCCAATGTCAGCGGGCTGCCCGTCCCCACACCTCTGTCGCAGTCGCACCTGGTGATGCTGCCGACGCTCAACTACAGCTTCCAGTTCGGCGTCAACACCGATCCGCCCGGGGCGGGCATCGACTGGCTGGGTGTTCTGGCGCTTGGCGTGGTTGTCCTGATCGTGCTCGGCTCGGCTGTGCAGGCCGCCCGCAACTGGCGGGAGGCGAAATCGGAGACGATGCCGTTCAGGGCTGCCCGGGAAGTGGGCTGACCGGTCAGCGGGCCGTGCGGCCGAGCGCCTGCCCGAGCTGCCGATCGACGTGCGCCGGCAATGGCCCGTGGCTGGCTGCCCGGCGCAGTACGAAGCCGTAGTAGTCCTCGACCTTGGCGGTGATGTTCTCCCAGCTGAACTGAACTGCCCGCTCGCGGCCCGACTCGGACATCCGTCGCCTCAGCTCGGCGTCATCGAGCAGGCGCGCGAGGGCCTCGGTCAGTGCGCTGACGTTGCGCGGCGGCACGAGCAGGGCCTGCTCGTTGCGCCGCACCACGCCCTTGTAGCCGTGGATGTCGCTGCACACGATGGGCGCTCCGGCTGACATCGCTTCCAGCAACACGATGCCGAACGATTCCTGGCCGGTGGCCGGCGAGCAGTAGATGTCCGCAGTGGCGAAGTAGCGCGCCTTGTCTTCGTCGCTGACCCTGCCGAGCAGTTCGACGCCACCGAGTCGGCGAGTGGCTATGTAGCGCCTGACCTCACGCTCCTGGGGGCCCGAGCCGGCGACAAGCAACCGACATTCGTAGCCGCGCTTGCGCAGCACGCGGTACGCCTTGAGCAGGTGAAGCAGGCCTTTGCGGCTCTCGAAGCGGCCGACGAAGAAGATGTTCAGCGTGCCGTCGCGCCAGCGGGCGAAGGGCTGTGCGGTGGCGAAGCGCTGCAGGTCGACGCCGTTGGGGATGACCTTGTAGTCGCCCGGAAAGTAGCGGTCGATGAAGTGGCGCGCGGCAGCGCTGACCGCGATGCGGCCGTGCAGCCGACGGGCGAAGCGATGGAGCATGCGCTTGCCGAACTCGTAGGCCGGGCTCCAGCCGGCATAGGCGTGGAAGGTCGCGACGTTGATCGACTGGGACTCTCTCAGCAGCACCAACGAGAGGAAGGGCACGAAAGGCTCGTGGAAGTGGAGGACGTCGAAGCGTTCGCGCTCCAGCATCTCGCGCACGAGCTTGGCGTAGCGTGGCGAGAAGGTCAGCGTGCCGACCGAGCCGTTGGCCGGCACGGAGAACCCGTAGCCCAGCCTGATCACGTCACCTTCGCTCTGTCGCTGCGGACCATGGGTGCTGCTGATGATGCGCACGTCGTGCCCGTGCGCGATCAGGTTGCGATAGAGGTACTCGACGTGGCCGTTGACGCCGCCGGGCAGGGGATAGATGTACGGCGTGACCAGGCCGATCTTCACGGCTGCCCCTCGTCGAACCGGGGCGGACGGCGGCGCCCGCCGGGATAGCCCAGGTCGCGTCCAGTTCCGTCGCGAAGCAGCTTGCCCTGTACCTCGTCGCGCACCGCATGAGCGTACTTGCTGAGCTGCCCGCGAAAGGTCTTGAGCTGGTGGCCGAGCGCGTACGGGCTGCCCTGCCACTCGGTCGTTCCCTCGATGATGGCCTGGCGCAGGTCGTTCGGTGTGCTGCCACCGAACGTGGTCACCGCCGTGCCGATGTCAACCGCTCGATGGGCATCGCTGGAGGCCACCTCGGGCAGTCCCAGCTGGCGCGCGAAGTCAGGCACGCGGCGGCCCCAGCGCGAGGCGGCGGTGGTCGGATTGAAAGCCTCGATCGCGTCCGGGTGAACCGCCTGATCGGCGTCGGCCAGCAGCCGGCGGATCGACCGGCCGCTGGCGCAGAGCGGATACGGCACGAGCGGGTGGGCGACTATCGCCAACCCGCCCTGCTCGTGGACCTGAGCAATCGAGGAGCGGAGCGACTGCCAGGGACGGATGCGCTGCTCGAGGAACAGCGCAACCACGTGTCCGCCGCGGGTGCTGATCTCCTCGCCGACGATGACGTGAACGCGCATACCGCGAGCCCGGGCCATCGCCTGCGCCGCCAAGGCGGCATCGATGCGCTCGTGGTCAGTGATGGCAATGACATCGAGCTCGAGCTCCTCAGCCCGCGCCAGGATGCGCTCGACGCCGTCGATACCGTCCGAGGCCAGCGAGTGTATGTGCAGGTCGGCTCGACCTCGCTGGCGTCCTTCGACGTTCTGCTCGCTCATGGCCTCCCCTTGGGCGTCGCCCCACGACGCTCCCAGATCGGGAAAAAGAGCGTCCACCACTGCTCTGGAGCGTCCGCCACGAGCCGCTCGAAGGCGCGCGCCTGGTTGGCCATGAAGCCGGCCAGCCGCTCGCGACGTGTGCCGGCCGCGGGCAGCTCGATGGGCTCGAGTCGAGCACGGTACTCGCCCGCACCGGTGCGCCGCACCGCGACCGCCCATGCCGGGCGACCGCTCTCCAGTGCGAGGACCGCCGGACCGATGGGCAGCCGCGCGGGGGAGCCGAACAGCTCGACGCGCGCGCCGCTGCCGGCAACCAGTCGGTCGGCCACGAGCGCGACAGACTCGCCCGCTGCGAGGCGATCGGCGAGCACTCGGTGAGCTCCGGCAAGCGGGATGAGGGTGAGCCCGCTGGCCGCCCGCCGACGCTGGATAAAGGCTTGCAACTCGGGATCGTCAATCGTCTCCATCGGGCTGGTCAGTCGGATCCCGTGTCGGCTGGCCCACAGGCCGGGGATCTCGATCGCACCGTAGTGCAGCCCGACCAACACCAGGGATGACCGATTGCCCTCGCCCGCGTGACCGAACAGCTGCTCGACGAGGGCCGGGTCGTCCGCCGTCAGGCGCGCTTCCAGCCGCGAGCCGGTATAGCGCTCGACAAGCAGGCTCTCGAGGTACGACCGTACGTAGTGGCCGAACGCGTCGCGCACCAGCCCGTCGAGTGCCGCCTCGTCCCGGGCCGCACGGGCAACGGCCGGGCCGGCGATCCCCTCTTCGCTTAGCCAGCGACAAACGCGCGCCAGGTTCCGGCGCACCAACTGCCGCCGCCGGCGCTGGACCAGGTGGAGCAGCCCGCCCAGCCGGTGCGCTACCCGATGGAGCAGCGGCTCCGGCAGGCGCCGAAGAACCCAGCCAAGTCCCTCGAGCAGTCCAACGATCGCTCGGCTGCGCAGGCGCCGGCGGCGACTGCCCGTTGCCGTCCCGTCGAGGGGCGTGGACAGGATGCCCGCGGTCATCCGGACGGTTCCTCATGGTGGGGCGCACCGGTCAGCTGGTCGGTCGTCTGAGGTGCCCAGGCACCTCTTTTCCCCGCCGTCCGATCTGCCGCCATCTGGCTGGCACGCTCGGCCAGCATCGCTTTTTCTTCGGTGCTGGCCGGCCACATCGGCTTGAAGGTGTACCACTGATCGGGCGCGAACGAAACCATCTCCTCCAGGGCGTCGGCTATCAGCTGGGTGGCGTGCAGCAGCGCGGCGGGACTGGTGTCGGGGACCTCGATGAGCCCATAGTGGTGAGCGCTGTAGGCGCCGTCCTCGCCACGCCGGTTGACGACTGGCACGATGCCGGCGCCGGTCTTGCCGGCCAGCAGTGCCGGGCCGACCGGCAGCGTCGTCCACTCGCCGAAGAGGCGAACCGGCACTCCATCCGGCCGATAGCCCCAGTCGACGAGCAGCCCGAGCAGGGCACTCTCTCGAAGTGCGCCGAAGACCCGGCGCATGTTGCGCCACGGGATGATCTCGATGCCCCAGCGGCGGCGCTGGGCGTTGATCTCGTCGAACAGCTCCGGATAGGCCGAGTCGTCGGCCAGCCCGAATGTGCGCAGGCCGCGCAGGGCATACGCGCCGGCGAGCAGGTCGATGCTGCCGATGTGGCCCGAGACGACGATCGTGCCGCGGCCGGCCGCGCGCAGCTTCTCGTGCAGCGCCAGGAAGGAGTCATGCGCGTCCTGGTCGGCACGCATCAGCCGCAGCGGCTCGTCCGGTGGCAGGCTGGGCAGCCGCATCAACTCGATGATGAACTCGGAATACGTGCTGTAGATCCGCCGGGCGAGGTGGCGGACCTGCCGGTCACCGGCCGGCATGCCCAGCACGTGCGAAGCGTTGTGCAGGATCACCCTGCGCTTCGCCGGCCAAGCCAGATAACCGCTGAGGAAGAGCGCGCGACCGACCGACTTGCTCACCCGCGGCGGGATCCGCCCAAGGGCGGCAGAGGCGGCGCGGTAGCTGCGGACGACCGACCGCTCGCGCGCACGCCGAACCGCCCAGTGGACGCGGCTGCGCCGGCCCGCCGGGCGGTGTGGGGCGTAGCTGACTCCGCTGCCGCGAAGCCGGGAGCCACTCTCCACCGGGCGCTCGGGCCCGGCTTTCGCCTCCGCCACAGGCTCGGCTAGTTGCTGGCGCCGACGGCCTGCTTGCGCCTTCCGGTGGCCACCTTGCGCTTGCTCTTCGCCGGAGCCTGCTCCGTGCCGACCAGCGTCTCGTTGTCCTCGCCACGGATGAACGCCTCAACGCGGTTGTAGGCGATGTCGTCGTGGATCTGCCGCGGTGGGCTTTTCATGAAGTACGCCGAAGGCGCGACGAGCGTGCCCGACAGGCCCCGGTCGAGGCCCAGCTTGAGGCAGCGGATGGCGTCGGTGATGACGCCGGCGCTGTTGGGGCTGTCCCAGACCTCGAGCTTGAGCTCGGCGTTGAGCGGCACGTCGCCAAAGGTCGTGCCCTCCATCCGGATGTAGCACCACTTGCGGTCCTCGAGCCACGGAACGTGGTCGGATGGCCCGACGTGGACGTCGTCCTCCTCGATGTCGTAGTCGAGCATCGAGGTGACCGCGTTGGTCTTGCTGATCTTCTTCGACTCCAGCCGCTCCCGCTCGAGCATGTTCAGGAAGTCGGTATTGCCGCCGAAGTTCAGCTGGTAGGTTCGGTCCAGCCGCACGGCACGATCCATGAACAGGCGGGTCAGCACCCGATGGGTGATGGTCGCGCCGACCTGGCTCTTGATGTCGTCACCGATGATCGGCAGACCCTCTTCGGCGAAGCGGCGCTGCCAGTAGGGCTCACGGCCGATGAACACCGGGATGGCGTTGATGAAGCCCACGCCGGCGCGCAGCGCCTGCTCGACGTACCACTTGGTGGCCTCTTCTGAGCCGACCGGCAGATACGAGACCATCACATCGACCTGGCGCTCCTTGAGGATGCCGACAATGTCGGCCGTGGGGCCGGGGGCCTTCTCGATGATGTTCGACAGGTACTTGCCCAGGCCATCGTGAGTCATGCCTCGCTCGACCGGCACGCCGAGGTGGGGAACCTGTTGGAACTTGTAGGTGTTGTTGGGCTTGGCGTAGATCGCCTCGGACAGGTCCGTGCCGACCTTGTTCTTGTCGATGTCAAAGGCGGCCACGAACTCGATGTCGCGGACGTGGTAGCCGCCCAGGTTCACGTGCATCAGCCCGGGCACGAAGTCGGTCTCGGCCGCATCCTCGTAGTAGTAGCGGCCCTGGACCAGGCTGGACGCGCAGTTGCCGACGCCGACGATCGCAACGCGGATCTTGCCGTCATTGCGCTCGGGGTGGCGTCCGTTGCCGTTGCTGCTCATTGACTCGATCTCCATTTCCATGGGTTGCTATTGCTCCTTGTTCGCTTGCCGGTGGACGTGAACGATGCGTTGGATGGTGGTAAGGGTGGCGAGCACGGTGATCAGGCCCAGGGTCAGCTGCAGCCACTCACGGCCGAGCTTCGTGTCGAAGAAGAGCCCAAACGGCAGGTCGACCCCCTCCATGTAGAGAAAAGGGCTGTTCACGCCTCCCGCCAACCCCGTCAGGACAAGTCCGACGACGAGGATGACCGTGCGCACCTCCCGCGGTGCTAACCCCACGTTGGCCATGCCGCTGCCGTTCGTGAAGCCCAGGCTCTCCGACTTGGCCCGTGTGTAGCTGACCATCACCGCCGAGGCCAGCGCCGTGACCGCGAGGAACGCGCCGGCGTCGAAGCCCGCCGCCAGGCACCCGGCCGCGACGCCAACGTAGACGGCTGCCTCTCCTGCCCGATCGAAAACGCTGTCCATGAACGCCCCCAGGCGGTTCGCGCTGCCGGTCGCGCGGGCGAGCGCGCCATCGAAAAGGTCGAACAGGGCGCCGAACGCGACCAGCAGGCCAGCCAGGATCCACCAGTCGAATGCGGCGATGAGGCCGGCCAGCACGGCGATGCCAAAGCCAATCAGCGTCAGCGCGTTTGGCGTCAGCCCGGCCCGGCCCAAGGTGCGCGCGAGCGGTTCGGCGGCGGCGCGCACGCGGCTGCGCAGGGCCGGAGAGACGAGGCTGCCCACCGTCTAGCTCGCGAGCCCCAGCAGCGCCCCCTCGCGCGCCCGGAAGTGCGCCAGCGCCTCGCGGCGCAGCGAGCAGATGACCTCGCGCCCGGAGCGCCGGGTGTCGATCAGGCCGGCCAGCTCCAACCGCCGCAGATGCCACGACACCAGAGGTTGCGACAGGTCCACGTGGATGGTCAGCTCGGTGACGGTGGCCGGCCCCCCTGCGAGCCGCTGCAGCAGCCGCAATCGCGTGGTGTCAGCCAGCGCCTTATGGAACGCGCGAAGATCGCGCAGGTCGTCAGGCGGGTCGGTGATGGTCGCGATCGTGGAGCGGATACGCGCGGGAGAAGGCATCGGTGGTTCGCGTTCCTCGGCTGGAAGTCCGGCGATACATCAACGCCGATACATATAAAGCATTGTTGATGCTAATCGCGGCCCGAGCACATGTCAAGGGGAGCCGCCGGCCGTCAGCGGCAGGCGCGTGGACGGGCGGCTGGCTTGGCCTCGCGCGGGTCGGCAGGCACGACCCCGATCGGCCGCGCGGCAACCTGCAGCTTGGGGGCGTGGCCGCGCGGTCCCTCGCTCGTCTGCATCACGAGTTGGCGGCCTTCACGCGGCAGCTGGTAGGCGAGCGACAGGTCGGTGGCGTGGCGCTTGACCTTGAAGATCTCATAGAGGTGCAGCCGATTGTCCGAGGTGTAGACCTCGACCAGGTAGCCGATCATCTCTCGGCCGTTGTTGCGTCGCGATGCCTCGAGCAGGGGCAGGAACATCCCGCGCCGGGCGTGGGCGTAGATGTACGTGGTTCCCTTCGCGCCGGGCCGGGCAAAGTCGTTCAGGTACTGGGCCACGTCGCACAGCGGGTAGTGGTTGCGGTTGCCGGGCACGTTGAGCGTCTGGGATACAACGGCGAGGTCGATGTTCATGGCCGGTATCACGATGCGCGTGGCACGCCCATTGCCCAGAGTGATCGGGCCGGGACTGGGCCCGGCGGTGGGCGGGCGCGTGGGGGCAGGCCGCGGCGTCCCACCGTTGGCGGGCGGGGGCGTAGCACCGTTGCCAGGGTCGGGCGTCGCTTGGTTGCCGGGCGATGGCGTGGCGCCGTTGCCCGGGCCCGGCGAGGCGTAACCAAAACTGGTGCCCGGCGAGGGGCTGGCGTCAGGGCCCGGGGAGGGCTCCGCTGTTCCATTAACGACCTCGCCGGGTGAGGGACCGGCAGCTCCAGGCGGCAGTGGCGTCAGCCAGTCGGTCGGGCTGGGGACGCCACCGATTGCCGGCGCCGTCGGCTCGAGCCCGGGGTCGCCCGGATCCAGGGTCGGATCACCCGAGGGCCCGGCCGGCGCGTAGGCCAGCAGCCCGGCCCCGAGCAGTACGACGCTGATCGACAGCAACAGCGCAGGGAAAGCGCGGTTCCAGAGCCTGGCGAGGAGGGACATAGGAGCGAAGATGCTATCGCAGCCTCGATCTCGCCGCCGTAGTACATTCCGGCGGAATGAAGGTACCGATCCTCATCGGCGCCGTCGCTGCCCTGCTGATCGGCATCGTCGCCGTCGCCGGCCTGCTTTCCTCGCTGTCTGCTCGTGCCCCGACGGTGCCGCCGGCGCCCACGTCGACGATCGCATCCGGCGAGTACGGCCTCTACACGCCACCGCCGACAGCACAACCGAGTCTGGCTGCGAGCCCCTCGCTGACACCGCGGCCCGGGGCGACCGTGGCAATCGGGACGGAGCCGGGCCAGCGAGCGCCGCTCATCCAGCTGCCCCATCTGGCTGGCGGCACCATCGACAGCGGCACCGTCACCGCAAGTCGCCAGCCCCTGTGGGTGAACTTCATGGCCACCTGGTGCCCGCCATGCCGCGACGAGCTGCCGATGATGCAACGCTTCCATCTGCGCCTCACCCAGGACCTGGAACAGGAGATCGAGATCATCCTCGTCAACGTGGCCGAAGATCCGGATGAGGTGCTCAACTTCATGTTGGAGCTGGGCGTGGACCTGCCGGTGGCGCTGGACCAGGACGCGCGCACCCAGGCGCAGTGGGGCGCCTTCGCGATGCCCGTCCACTTTTTCATCGACGAGAACGGCGTGGTACAGGAGGTTGTCTTCGGCGGCGCGCCGAGAGAAATCTACGTCCAGGCGATCCAGACGGTGCTGCCCGAGGTCGATGCCGACGACCTGGATCTCGACGGCGCCGAGCCCGAGCCCGACCAGGAAGGGTGAGCGACAGCTCCACGCCACAGCCGATCGCAGTTCGGCGGGCAATCGAGGCCACGCGCGACCTGCTCGCGAGCCGGCCGCTGCTGGTCGTGACCGACTTCGACGGCACCCTCAGCAACATCGTCCAGGACCCGTGGGGAGCGTCGATCCTGCCGCTCGGCCGCCGGGCTTTGCGCCGGCTGGCCGGTACGCACGGCGTTCACGTTTCTGTGCTGTCCGGACGAACCGCCGCCGACGTTGCGCGCCGTGTTCGGGTGGGCAACGTCCACTACCTGGGCAACCATGGCATCGAGCGCGGCTACCTGCCCCGAGGTACGCGTGCTGAGCAGCTCGTCGTGTCCAGCGTCGACGAGGAAGCCCACGAAGCGGGCCACCTGGCCGAGGAGATGGCCGCCGCGCTGCCGGGCCTGGTGGCGGACGACTGGCTCGTCGTCGAGCGCAAGCCGCCGGCGGTGGCTTTCCACTTTCGTCAGGCACCGGACACGGCGGAGGCCGGCCGTCGAGTGCGTGAGGCCGCCGACAGCCTCGATCCCGAGGGCGTCCTCGAGCGCTTTCCCGGTCGGCGCGTCCTGGAGCTGCGGCCGTTCGGAGCCGTGGCGAAGGGTGATGCTCTGCGATCGTTGCTGGTCGAGCTGCGGCCGCGCGCAGCCTTGATCCTCGGTGACGATGTGAGCGACGCACTTGCCTTCGCCGAGCTGCGCCAGGCGCGCGAAGCGGGCACGCTGGACGGGCTGGCCGTCGCGATCCTGGCGCGGGCAGAGGTCCCACCGGAGGTCGCCGAGACCGCCGACTTCGTGCTGCCCTCCCCGGCGCACGCGGCGCGCTACCTGGCGGCGGTGGCCCGGGTGCTCTGACCAGGCGCCTAGGCGCCGTCCACCAGCTCTGGATCGAAGCGGCGGACCGTGTCGCGCAGTGCGCGCGAGGGCGGACGGCCACCCTGGGCGATCGCCGACAGGTCACGCAGCTGGCGGGCCAGCCACCAGGCCAGGTCCTCGTTGCGGACGCTGCTGCGCAGTCGGCGCAGCCGGCGGAGGCGCTCCTCGTCGGGCAGGTCGAGCGCGCGTTCGAGCATCTCGCTGGTGCCGGCCACGTCGGCGGCGGTGACCATCAGCGAGTCGCCGGCCAGCTGCTCGGCCGCGCCGGCTGTCTCGGACAGGACGAGCACGGGCGTGCCAACCACGACTGCCTCCTTGGCGACGAGGTTCATGCCGTCCACGACCGGGTTGACCAGCGCCACATCGGCCTTCTGCATGGCCGCGATGGCAAGCGCGTACTCACTGCCGTCCAGCAGCCAGATCGGCTGCTCGTCCGGGTCGGCCATGCCGTTGACGCGGGCCACCACCTCGCGAACCGCCTGGGCATAGTCGGCGTACTGGGGCACTTTCTCGCGGCTGCTCGACTGGATGGCCAGGAAGCGGACCTTGCGCCGAAGGTCCGGGCGGCGACGAAGCAGCGCCTCGTAGGCGAGGAACCCGCGCAGGGCGTTCTTGGACGGCTCCAGTCGGTCGACGCGCACGATCAGCTTCGGGTCTCCCGCGCGCTGCAGGCGCTCCTCCAAACGCTGGCGATGGCGAGCAACCTGCGGGCTGCGCGCAAACTCGGCCAGGGAGTCGGGATCGATCGAGATTGGGTACGCCCGCACCCAGATCGTTCGGCCCCGCCAACGGACGTGCCGGCCGGCCGGATCGACGCGCGCATCGCGCACGAAAGCGTCGACCGTCTGCAGGAAGTTGGTGGCGTACCGGTCGGTCTGGAGGCCCACCACGTCATTCGCCAGCAGGCCCTGGCAGATCGCGCGGCGCAGCCCCTGGGGCAGCACGAGCCAGGAGTCCACCGACGGCCAGGGAATGTGGTTGAAGTGCAGCAGGAGGCTTTCGGGCCGCTCGGCGCGGATGCCCTCGGCGGCAAGATACAGGTGATAGTCCTGCAGCATCACGACCGGTCGTTCGAAGCCGCGCGTTTCCTCGATCGCGCGTAGGGCGAGTTTCTCGTTGACCACTCGGTATCCGGTCCGCCAGGCGCGAACCAGCTCGTCATCCACTGCCGGCTCGTAGGGCAGCATGTAGAGCTGGTGCTGGACGAACCACAGAAACGGGTTGGAGACCTTGGTGTAGTGAGCCTGCCAGGCGTCGGTCGGCATATCTGTCAATCCAAGGCGCAGGTCCTGGCCCGGCATCTGCTCGGCGATGCGCTCTCCGAGGCGCCCGGTGTCAGCGCCGTCACGGCCGTTGAGCAGCGCGGCCGCCGCCCGGTCACCGGCGTCCATCGCGCCGCTGATCCAGGTGATCGGCGCCAACCGGCCAAGCTCGGCGAGCGCGGTTACCAGCCCGCCCGAGCCACGCTTCACCTGCCAGTCGCCGTTCTTGCCGTGACGGAAGGTCAGCGGGCCGCGGTTGGATACGACCGTCAGGCGCTCACCGTCCGACAGCAGGTTCGACAGGTAGTCGCGCAGCCGAGCGTGTCGCTCCCTGGCGCGTCGATGCCGCTCGGCGCCGTCCGGGACGAGGGGCTGTGCGGCAGGCGGCCGGCGAGCCTCTGTGGCGGGCGTGTCGGTCATCGGCTCAGCTGCCCGCGATGAGGACCGCCGCCGCCTCCCGGGTGATGTCGATCAGCGTCGTCGCCAGCGGCGGCAGCCAGATGAACAACGTCACCGCCGCAGAGATGGCCAGGCCGATGCGGGTCGCCGTGCCCACCTCGATCGGGGGCGCGCCCTCAGCCGGATCACGCATGTACATGTAGACGGCAACGCGCAGGTAGTAGAACGCGGAGACCATCGCGTTGACCACGGTGATCACCGCCAGCACGTTGAGCCAGCCACCGACCTGAAGCGCCGCCTGGATGACGTACCACTTGGCCCAGAAGCCGGCGAACGGCGGGATGCCGGTCAGTGACAGCAGGAACAGGAACATCAGCACGCCGAGGAGGGGCGCCCGACGACCCAGGCCAGCGAACGTGGCGATCTGGCTCGTCACACCCGGTCGGCGCTGAAGCGCACCCACGACAGCGAAGGCGCCGAGGTTCATGAAGGCATAGGCGAAGGCGTAGAAGAGCAGCGCCTCGAGCCCCGCCTGCTCGGCGGGGGAGCCGACCGTGGCCGCCCCGAAGGCGGCCAGCCCGACGAGGATGTAGCCGGTGTGCGCGATCGAGCTGTATGCGAGCAGCCGCTTGATGTTGTCCTGCGACAGGGCGATCAGGTTGCCCACCGACATGGTCAGCACGGCGAGCACCATCACGAACGGCGTCCAGTCCTCCTTGAAACCCCCCAGCGCCTCGACGAACAGGCGCAGCAGCAACGCGAAGGCGGCGACCTTCGGCCCGACCGAGAGGTAGCCGGTGACAGGTGTCGGCGAGCCCTGGTAGGCATCGGGCGTCCAGTAGTGGAACGGGACGGCCGCGATCTTGAAGGCCGCGCCGGTCGTGAGCAGGGCGATACCCATCAACAGGCCGGCCGGCAGGGCGGCGAGCTCGCTGACCCCCAGTAGCGACTGGGCGACCTCGGGGATGCGTGTCGTGCCGGCGAAGCCGAAGACCAGCACCAGTCCGAACAGGAAGATCGCGCTCGAGAATGAGCCGAGCAGGAAGTACTTGATCGCTCCCTCGGTGGCCAGCCCGTCACGCTTGGCGTAGCCGGCCAGGAGGTAGCCGGGCAGGACGAGCAGCTCGAGCGCCAGGAAGAGAAGGACCAGGTCGCGCGCGCCGCCCAGGAGCATCGCCCCGCAGATGGCAAACAGCAGCATTGCCGCGAACTCAGCTGTCGGCAGTCCGCGCGGGCGCAGGTAGTCGGGTCCGAAGAGGATGGTCAACAGCGCGATCGAGAGCAGCAGCAGGTCGAGGAAGGCTGTCAGCGCATCGCGCACGTAGACGCCGCCGAAGGCCTCATACCCCCCCGCCTGCGGGATGAGGCCGACCTGCGCCTCGGCCAGCCCGAAGGGCCCGATCACGACGGTGATCGCCATGATCGCCGCGATGCCCACCGCGCCGATCAGCGTCAGCGCACGGTCGCGCGCCGGTCGAGCGATGTCGACGACCACCAGCACCAACGCCAGCAGCGCCACCAGCACCGGCGGCGTGAAGGCAAGAAGGGTGGCCTGGTCGAAGACGATCACGTCGGGTACCTCACGGCCGTCCGGCCAGGGTTCCGGCGCCGACGCTGGCGAGGAAGTCGTTGACCGGCACACCGAACAGGTTCAGCAGCAGGCCGGGGAACAGGCCGAAAGCGACCGTCAGCACGACCAGTGGGGCCAGGGTCAGCGCCTCATTGCGGTCCATGTCGCGCAGGTGATGGCCCAGGCCACGCAGGAAGTCGGAAACCTCGCCGAAGATGACCCGCTGGAACATCCACAGCAGGTAGGCCGCCGAAAGCATCATCGCCAGGCCGGCGACAGCGGCGACGGGCGGCCAGTACTCGAACGCTCCGACCAGGACGAGGATCTCGCCGACGAAGTTCGCCAGCCCCGGCAGTGACAGGCTGGCCATCACGAAGAAGCCCAGCACGGCGGCGTAGACCGGCATCGTCGCCGCCAGGCCGCCCATCTTCGCGATCGTGCGGTCGTGCGTTCGCTCGTAGATGACGCCGACCAGCAGGAAGAGCCCGCCCGTGATCAGGCCGTGGGCGATCATCACCGTCAGCGCACCCAGCAGGCCCTGCTCGGTGAAGATGAAGATGCCCAGCGTGACGAAGCCCATGTGGCTGACCGACGAGTAGGCGACCAGCTTCTTCAGGTCGGGCTGGACCAGCGCCACGATCGCGCCGTAGACGATGCCTATCAGCGACAGCACGATGATCAGTGGTGCCCACGCCTGGGCCGCATCCGGCATCAGCGGCACGGCGAAGCGGATCAGCCCGTAGCCGCCAAGCTTGAGCAGGATGCCGGCCAGGATGACCGAGCCGGCGGTCGGTGCCTCCACGTGCGCGTCGGGCAGCCAGGTATGGAAGGGGAACATCGGGATCTTGATGGCGAAGGTCAGGAAGAAGCCGATGAAAGCGAAGAATTGCAGCGTCGGGTCGAAGCCGAACGCCCGCAGCGTCTCGTAGTCGAAGGCGCCGGCCCAGCTGCCTGTTGCCGCCTGGTAGTTGAAAGCCAGGCCAAGGATGGCCACCAGCATCAGCAGCGAGCCGACGAGCGTGTAGAGGACGAACTTGATCGTCGCGTAGATGCGGTTGGACCCGCCCCAGATGCCGATGATCAGGTACATCGGGACGAGCACGATCTCCCAGAAGATGTAGAAGAGGAACATGTCGAGGGCGAGGAAGACGCCGATCATGCCGACCTCGAGCACGAGGAAGGAGATCATGTACTCCTTCACCCGGTCCACGATCGGCCCGAAGCTGGCCAGGATGGCGATCCAGGTCAGCGTCGTGGTGAGCACTACCAGCGCCAGGCTCATGCCGTCGAGCCCAAGCTTGTACTCGATGCCGAAGGCGGGGATCCACTCCATCTCCTCGCGCATCTGGAAGTCGGCCACGTTGGCGTCGAAGCCGAGCAGCAGAAAGAGCGACACGACGAAGGTGGCCAGCGCCGTCACCAGCGCGGCGCCGCGGATGAGCGCCAGCCGCTCGCGCGGAATGAAGGCGATCGCGAGCGCCCCGACCAAGGGCAGGAAGATGACGATCGAGAGCAGCGGCAGGTTTTCCATCAGCGGGCCAGGAAGAGGTAACTGATGGCGATGACGAGCAGGCCGGCGGCGATGCCGAGTGCGTAGTTCTGGACGCGACCGGTCTGGATCTGGCGGATGCCGGTCCCCGTCCGCTGGGTGACGGCCGCAATGCCGTTGACCGTGCCGTCGACGATGCGCACGTCGATCCACCACAGGGCCCGGGCGAAGAGGCTGCCGATGCGCACGAAGATGAGGTCATTAAGCTCGTCGAACCACCAGCGGTTGTACGACGCGCGGTACAGGGGCCGGGCGCGCTCGGTCAGGCGTTCGACGCGCTGCTCCTGCGGCGATCGGACGCGCAGCAGACCGAACAGCCAGACTGCGCCGGCCACGCCCAATGCCCCAGCCGTCGCACCGACCAGCATCAACAGCCCGTCCAGGCCGAACAGCTGGAACTCGTGGTGGTGGATGTCGAGCGTCTCGAGGGCATCATGGAAGACCGGCTCGAGCCAGTGGTGCAGTGCGCCGTCCAGCGGCGGAAACCCGATCGCGAGCCCCAGCAGCACGGATGGCACGGCCAGGATGACCAGCGGCCCGGCCATGCTCCATGGGGACTCGTGGACATGCGGCTCGACGGCCGGGTCGACTCGGCTGGGCCCGTAGAAGGTCTTGCCCATCAGTCGGAACATGTAGAAGCCGGTCATCACGGCGACGACCACGCCGATCGCCCAGACCCACTCGAAGTGCAGCAGGAAAGCTTCGGCCAGGATCTCGTCCTTCGACCAGAAGCCGGCGAGCGGGGGAATGCCGGCGATGGCTATCGAGCCGATCAGCATGGTCGCGTGGGTGATCGGGATGCGCCGGGCGAGGCCGCCCATCCGGTTCATGTCCTGCTCGCCCTGGACGGCATGGATCACCGAGCCCGAGCCGAGGAACAGCAGTCCCTTGAAGAATCCATGCGTGAGCAAATGGAAGATCGCTGCAGTGAAAGCGCCGACCCCGAGCGCGGCGAACATGTAGCCGAGCTGCGACAGCGTCGAGTACGCCAGCACGCGTTTGATGTCGCGCTGCGTGAAGGCGATCGAGGCGGCCAGTATCGCGGTGAAGATGCCGATGGCCGCGACGATGACCATCGCCTCCGGTGCGTGGGCGAAGAGGTTGCTCGAGCGGGCAACGAAGTACACGCCGGCGTTGACCATCGTGGCTGCGTGGATCAGCGCACTGACCGGCGTCGGGCCCTCCATCGCGTCGGGCAGCCAGACGTGGAGCGGGAACTGCGCGCTCTTGCCCATCGCGCCCATGAACAGGAGCAGTGCGATCCCGTTCATCATCCAGGGATCGATCGCCCCGGCCTGCAGCTGGCCCGGGAGGAGCTCGAAGGCGCCCGGGCCGAAGCCGGGCATCTCGACGAAGTTCAGCGTGCCGACGGTGGTCCACACGGCGAAGATGCCCAGTGCGAAGCCGAAGTCACCAACGCGGTTCACCAGGAACGCCTTCTTGGCCGCCAGCGCCGCCGTGCGTCGGTTGTACCAGTACCCGATCAGCAGGAAGCTCGATAGTCCGACCAGCTCCCAGGCGGCGAACAGCAGCAGGAAGTTTCCCGCCAGCACGAGCAGCAACATGCTGAACATGAACAGGTTGAGATAGGCAAAGAACCGCCACCGGCCCGGCTCGTGCGCCATGTAGCCGATCGAATAGACGTGAACGAGCATTCCCACCGTGGTCACGACGATGAGCAGCACGGCGGTCAGGTTGTCGACCAGGAAGTTGAAGCTGATCGAGAAGTCGCCGGCGGGGATCCACTCGTAGAGCGTGAAGCGGAGCCCTTCCGCGCCGTAGGCGCCGGCGAACAGAGCCTGATAGACGATGAACATGCCGATCAGCCAGGTGACGATGATGATCGGCACCGCGATGATCCACGCCCTGGCGTAGAGCCGGCGACCGATCAGGCCGGTGACCACGAAGCCGAGGAGGGGCAGGGCCAGCATGGCCACCACCAGGAGCTGGTCGACGGTCAGCTGCATCGCTCGCTACTCGCGCATGCTGGCGTACTCATCCACCAGCGGTGTGCGGCGGTTGCGGTAGATCGCGATGACGATGGCCAGGCCGACCGTCGCCTCGGCGGCCGCCACGGCCATCACCAGCAGCGCGATCAGCGCGGCGTGGCCGGCCAGCGCGGGCGTGAAGGCGCCGAAGGCGATGACGGCCAGGTTGACGGCATTGAGCATCAGCTCGATCGACATCAGCATGGCGATGGCGTTCCGCCTGGCCAGGAAGCCGAAGGTGCCGATGCCGAACAGCAGCGCCGACAGGACCAGGTACGCCTCCAGCGACTGGCTCAACAGTCTGGCCCTCCCCGCCAACCGCTCACTGTCGGCTGCCGCCGGGCTCGCTCGCCGCCGCCGGCGGCCGGGTCAGCCGGTCGAGCGACGAGCCTGCGCGATCCCCCGGGTCATGTGCGTCCTCTCGCTTGGCCAGAAACACTCCGCCGATGACCGCCGCGGTGAGCATCACGCCAATGACCTGCAGGCTGACGACGTACAGCGGGCCGAAGAGGAGCTGGGCCACCTCGATCGTGCTGAAGGCAACGCGCTCGGCCTCGCGCCCGGGCCACTGGGTGTTGATGATCGCGGCAATGATCAGCAGGGCGAGCACCGCCGCCGTGACGAAGCCGACCCACGCCTGGCGGTGGAAGACGAGGCTGGCCGGGCCGGCTTTGGTCTGGGTCAGCATGATCGCAAACAGGATCAGCACGCTGATCGCGCCGATGTAGATGAGCACCTGTGCTGCGGCGACGATGACCGCACCGGCGAGCACGTAGATGCCGGCCAGGGCAGCAAAGGCGACGATCATCGCCAGGCCCGAGCGAATGATGTCGCGGCCTATGACGACGAACAGCGCAGCCGCGAGCATGAGCCCGCCGAGCAGCAGGAAGATCAGGTCGTCCCAGGCCCAGCCCAGGAGGGGAATCTCTTGGGGTATCGCCATCTAGTGGCCCTGGCCCCCAGTCGGCCCGGACGTGTCGCCGTGCCCGCCCGCCTGTCCCTGCGGGCCACGGCCCGCGGCCAGCCCCAGGTTCGTGGCGTGGCCGTTGTCGTGGTGATGGGCGTGGCCGTTACCGTGCCCGTTGCCGTTGGCCGTGGAAGTCACGCCGGGCGGCAGCATCGGTAGCAGCTTGCCGACCGGCAGGCTCCGACCCTTGTCCTGGGCGCGGGCCAGCCAGTCGCGCTCCTCGCGGATGAGCGTGCCCTCCGTGATGCGGTCCATCGCGCTGATCGCCATCAGGTCGATCATCGGCTCCGAGCGGTCCTCGCGCGACAGCTCGAAGTCGGGTCCGCAGCGCAGGGCATCGTAGGGGCAGGCATCGACGCAGATGCCGCACAGGATGCAGCGGCTCTCGTCCACGTCGTACTTCTCAAGCACGCGCGGCTTGGGCATCAGCGCGCCCGTCGGACAGGTCTCGGCACAGCGACCGCACGAGACGCACGGCGTCGTGTTGAGGCTCATGTCGAGGGGCGTCGTGACGAGGGTGTCGAAGCCGGTCCGCATGAAGTCGTAGCAGGCCGCTCCGACGATCTCCTTGCAGACGTTGGCGCAGCGGCCACAGTCGATGCAGCGCGACGGCTCCCGCAGGATGAAGGCGTGGCTGTCGTCGCGGATGTAGTCGTGGTTGGCGCCGGTGAAGCGGTTCTCGGTGACGCTGCGGAATGAGAACGCGCCGCCGCTCTGTGGCTCGAGCGTTCTCAGCGTCGTGCCGTACTCGATGCCCTGACGGCGCAGGTCGCAGTAGCCGATCGCCTCGCAGGTGCACTGCAGGCAGCGCCTGGACTCGGCCATCGCGTCGGCCTGCGTGTAGGGGATCTCGTATTCGACGTATGACGAGTTGCGTACCTCCGGCTCCATCGCCGTGAGCCGGTAGCGCGGTTCCTTGACTTCGCCGGTGTAAGGCACGATCGAGAGGAACTCGGGCTGCGGCTCGGCCAGGGTCTGGCGCGTCCTGATCTCGTCGAGGTCGTTGCCCTTGAGGTAGGCGTCGACGGCGTAGGCCGCTCGGCGGCCCTCGGCGATCGCCTGCACCACGGTCGATGCCCCGATGCGCACATCGCCGGTGGCGAAGACGCCGGGCCGGCCGGTGGCAAAGGTGACCGCGTCTGCCGCCAGGCGGCGGTTCCGCGTCGCGCTCAGGCCCTCGGCGCCGCGCTCCAGCCAGTTCAGGTCCGGTCCCTGGCCGATGGCCAGCAGCACCCGGTCGCACTCGATGATGAACTCCGTGCCGGCCACGGGCTCCGGGCGGCGGCGGCCGGACTCGTCAGGCGCGCCAAGCGCCATGCGCTGGAACTCGACACCGGTGACCCGGTTGTCGTCGTCCGTCACGACCCGGGTCGGGGCAGCCTGGAAGATCGCCCGCGCGCCCTCCTCGAGCATCTCGTGGACCTCGTTCGCCGCCGGCATGTCCTTCATGTCGCGGCGATAGACCAGCGTTACCTCCGCAGCCCCCTGGCGGACGGACGTGCGCGCGCAGTCCATCGAGGTGAAGCCGCCGCCGATCACGACGACGCGCTTGCCGGCGTGCTCCGGGTAGGGCAGGCCGAGGGTGGCCACGCGCAGGTACTCGAGGCCATCAATCACCCCAATGCCGTCCTCGCCCGGCACGCCCAGCTTGTTGGTGTTGTAGCAGCCGATGGCAACGACGACGGAGTCGAAGCCCTGGTTCTGCAGGTCATCGATGGTGAAGTCGCGACCGAGGGCAGTGTTGGTCACCACCTTCACACCCAGCTGGTAGGCGGCCTCGTACTCGCCTTCGAGCACCTCGACCTTGGGCAGCCGGTACTGTGGGATGCCGTAGCGGAGCATCCCGCCGGGCGCGGGATCCCGCTCGAAGACGGTCACCTCGTGGCCCGCGATGGCGAGGTAGTAAGCGGCGGCCATGCCGGTCGGGCCGGATCCGATGACCGCGACACGCCGCCCGCTGGCCGCCTGGATCTCGAACGGCACGGGTGCGCGTGTGCCGGCCGCCTGTGCCTTCAGGACCTGGTCACCGGCATAGCGATGACTGTCCCTGATGGCGATCGCCTCCTCGACTTCGTCGCGTCGGCAGTGCTCCTCGCACGGCGCAGGGCAAACCCGACCCAGGACGCTCGGGAAAGGGATGGTCCGCTTGAAGATGCGCGCGGACTCGAACCAGTTGCCCTCGGTGTTCGCCTTCAGGAAGCCGGGGATGTCGATGTGACTGGGGCACTTGTTCTGGCACGGCGGCAGGCAGTAGGCGTTGTGGTCGGAGAAGATCAGCTCGAGGTTCGTCTTGCGGATCTGGCGCAGCCGCTTGGTCTGGGTGCTCACGACCATGCCCGGCTCGGCGGCGCGAGAGCACGAGATGGGCGGGGTGTCCTCTCCCTCGACCTCTACCACACACATCCGGCAGGCACCGAAGCCGGGCAGCTTCGGCTCATAGCAAAGGGTCGGCACCTCGATGCCGTGGTCGCGGCACACTTCGAGGATGGTCTGGCCGATGCGGCCGGTCAGTTGGCGGCCGTCAATCTCGACAATGAACGTCGGCGTGACCTGTGGCCGCTGCGGTGACTGGGTATCCAGCCAGCGCTCGGCGACCGCGTCCGACGCGTCGTCAGACGTCTGGGGCGCGATGTCCTGGGCGGGGCGCTGGAGGGTGTCGGTCATGCGATCAGTCGGTGCTCCGCTCTACGCTGTCTGCACGGACAGAGCCGACTGGCCGAGCTGGGTGCACACGCCGGCTGGGCATCTTCGTCGAACGAAGTGGTCCTCGAACTCCTGACCGAAGTATGTCATCCCGCTCAGGAACGAGTTTGGTGCCAGCCGTTCGAGCCCGCACATTCCGCCATCGCGCACGTCCGCGGCAAGGTCGAGCAGGAGCTGCGGATCGGTCGGCCGGGCCAGGCCGGCAACGGCGCGCGCGCCGATCTCGTACAGCCGACGGACGCCGATCCGGCAGGGGATGGTCTTGCCGCACGATTCGTCGGAAAGGAAGCGCTGAAGCAGCGTCGCCATGTCGAAAAGGCAGATGTCCTCGTCCAGGGCCACGACCGTGCCGGATCCCATCACCGCTCCGTGCGCGCCGAGCGCAGCCGCCGAGTAGCCCACGCCGAGCTGGTCTGGCGGCAGGAAGCTGCCGGACGGGCCGCCGACAAGCACTGCCTTCAGCCGACTGCCCTTGCGAACTCCACCGGCGAGCTCGTCGACGATTGAGCCGATGGGCATGCCGGTGGGCACCTCGACGATGCCAGGCGTCCCGACCGCGCCGGTGACCTGGACCAGCGTCGTGCCGGGCATGGCCACGTCGCCGATGCCCGCGTAGGCCGCCGGGCCGTTGGCCAGCAGCCATGGCAGGGCGGCCAGGGTCTCGACGTTGTTGACCACCGTCGGCCGGCCCCACAGACCCTTGCGGGAGGGATACGGCGGCCGTTGCTCGGGCTGGGCACGCTTGTTCTCCAGGGCACGCAGCAGGACGGTCTCCTCGCCGACCACGAAGCCGCCGGGCACGCCGACCACCTCGACATCAAGGTCAAAGCCGCTGCCCAGCGCGTCAGGGCCGAGCAGCCCGCCCTCCTCGGACGCCTCGATCGCCGCCTGCAGGCGGTGGATGACCCCTTGGGCACCGGCCTTGACGCAGATGTACGCGCGTCGGGCGCCGATCGCATAGGCGGCGATGGCCACGCCCTCGAGGACGAGATGCGGATCGCGCTCCATGAGTGTCCGGTCAAGCTGGGCGCCGGGATCGGCCTCGAAGCCGTTGGCCACCAGGTAGCGTTCCTCCGCCTGGATCTCGGCTGCCGCTCGCCACTTCTCGGCGGTCGAGTGGCCGGCACCGCCGCGGCCGCGCAGCCCCGCCTCACCAACCAGTCGGATGATTTGCTGGGGGCTGGACGTCGTGCCCACCTGCCGCCAGGTCCTCCACGCGCCTGCATCCTCCGCCGCCTGGCGACCGGCATCAGGGTCGTAGCGATCGAGTCGGGCGAGCAGGACGGAGGGAGCGTTGCGGACTCCGGGCAGGACGCGCATCAGGCGGATCCTGGCCGCTGGCGGCGGGCGCGCAGGTCACGCGCCAGGCGAGCGGCCTCGTCGGCGCTCATCGCCGGTTGCGGCTGACCGTCGATCGTCACGAACGACCCACCGCTGCTGTCCCCGCCGCAATCGACGCCGATCAGGCGCACGGCGCCGTCCGGGCTGACCCCACCGACGTCGGTGCCGAGCGCCTCCTCCAGAGCCTGCCGGACACGGCCACCGCCCTGCGCAAGGCAGTTCGGGCAGCGGCAGATCCCGATTTCCGTCGGGCGTCCCGGCTCGAAGTTGAGCGACGGGTAGCTGGTCGCCACGCCGTAGATCTCGCTGTACCAGGCCCCGGTGGCGTGGCTGATGTGCTGCAGCGCGGCGACGGGCAGGTGGCCGTACTGGTCCTGCGTGCGGTGCAGAATGCGCAGCAGCCGCCGTGGGTCGTGATCTTCCTCGGCGAGGATCTGGTCGAGCGGCTCCAGGTCGATAACGCCCCAGGCGGTGAAGGATCGGTCCGGCACGGGCCGTCCGGAGCGGCGCAGGGCTGACTTCTCGCGTCGCTCGGCGTACTGCTCGGGCGGCCCCCAGTGCACGTGCATCCGGTTCTTCGTGTCGACGCCGCCCATGTCGATGATCTCGATCGGGCACGCCATGGCGCACTGGAAGCAGGTCTCGCACTTGAGGTTGCCGAAGTCGTCGTAGAGCAGCACCAGCCGCCCGCGATGGCGCTTGGAGATGTCCGTCCGCTGCTCGGGGTACTGGATCGTCTCCTTGGCCTGGAAGAAGCGCACCAGGCCGGCCAGCATGCCCATGGCGATGCCAAGGCCGGGCACCTTTCGCGTGATGCTCAAACTATTCCCTCCGCAGTCGGCCTGCCGCCGCTGCTGCGCGCAAAGCGCCCGCATCCCGCTGCGCCAGCGGTCTGCGGTCGTTGCTTGCTCAAACCATTCCCTCCGCAGTCGGCCTGCGGCCGCTGCTGCGCGCAAAGCGCCCGCATCCCGCTGCGCCAGCGGTCTGCGGTCGTTGCTTGCTCAAACCATTCCCTCCGCAGTCGGCCTGCGGCCGCTGCTGCGCGCAAAGCGCCCGCATCCCGCTGCGCCAGCGGTCTGCGGTCGTTGCTTGCTCATCGTCGCGTGAGCTCCTGGATGATCAGGATGGCCCCGGCCGTCAGGAAGATGTTGAGCAGGGCGATCTCGACGAGCCACTTCCACGCCCAGCCCATCAGCTGGTCGATGCGGACGCGCGGCAGGGTGCCGCGCATCCAGACGAAGACGAAGGCAAGCGTGAACGTCTTGGCCGTGAACCAGAACAGGCCGGAGACCACCTCGAAGCTCATGTAGGCCCACAGCCCGACCACGGCGCCGACGATGACGTTGAAAAGGATGAACGCGACGACCAGCGACTTGATCCAGCCCCAGTGGCTGAACAGCATCGCCAGCAGCAGGGTCAGCCCAAGGATGACCAGCGGCACGCCGAAGGCGGCGATGATCAGCAGCCCCATGCCCAGCCCGCCCAGGTCGATCGCAGCCGGCGCGAGCTCGATGCCCAGCATGGCCAGCAGCGGAGCCACGTCCAGCGGCGCGTTCCAACCGCCCAGGAAAAGGGTCACGGTGAGCGCCGAGAGGATGAACACGGCAACGTACTCGGCGAAGAAGAAGAACCCGAAGCGCATGCCGCTGTACTCGGTGGCGAAGCCGGCCACGATCTCGCTGTCCGCCTCGGTCAGGTCGAACGGCGCGCGATTGCCCTCGGCGGTGGCGGCGATGAAGAAGATCAGGAAGGCGAGTGGCTGCTGGAAGACGTACCAGTCCCAGAAGTTGCCCGCCTGATTGGCCACGATCTGGTTGAGGCTCAGCGTGCCGGCAAGCATCACGACGCCCACCGGCGCGAGCAGCAGCGGCAGCTCGTAGCTGATCACCTGCGCCGCGGCGCGCAGCGCGCCCAGCAATGAGTACTTGTTGAAGCTGGCCCAGCCGCCCATCATCAGCCCGACCACGGCGAGGCCGGAGATGGCGAAGAAGTACAGCAGGCCGATGTTCATGTCCAGGCCGACCAGGCCCGGCGCGAAGGGGATGACCAGCAGTCCCAGTACGGCGGCCAGATAGGTGACCACCGGTGCCCACGTGAAGACGATGGGGTCCGCGCCGGTCGGTGTGTAATCCTCCTTGACCAGCACCTTCAGCCCGTGCACGACCGATGACAGCGTGCCCCACGGGCCGATGCGGTTGGGGCCGACCCGCGAGTTGATGAAGGCGATGATCTTCATCTCCATGAAGATGATCACGAAGGCCGTCGGCACGGTGAACAGCAGGATGGCGGTGGCCGCCATGAGGAAGCGGACCACGTCGATGTTGTCGGTGACGACCTGGCCGCCGATGCCGAGCAGCCAGGGCAGAAGCCCGCTCGCCCATGCGACCAACAGGATGATCGGCATGGCGATCATCAGCGCCAGCAGCGGCAGGATGATCTTGCCCGCCAGCGTAAGCCGGTTCCAGGGCCGGGATATCACGCTCACTTGTCGATGCCACCCATGACCGGGTCCAGGCTGGCCATGATCGCCATCGTGTCAGCGATCAGGTTGCCGGGCATCAGCAGGCCGACCGCCTGCAGGTTGAAGAACGATGGGTCGCGCAGGCGCAGCCGGAAGGGCTGGTCCGTGCCGTCGCTCATGGCGTAACAGCCGTACTGACCACGTGGGCTCTCGACAGCGACGAAGGCGCGAGCCGGCGGGATGCGGATCAGCCGCGGGATCTTGGCCATCACCGGGCCATCGGGCAGCTCGTGGAGGATCTGGTCGATGATGCGAATGCTCTCGCGCACCTCGTCGACATGGAGCAGGTAGCGGGCGTAGGAGTCGCCCTCGGTCCGAGTGGGGACGTCGAATTCGAGCTCCGGATAGACGCTGTATGGGTGGGCTCGACGAACGTCGTACGGCACGCCGGTGGCGCGCAGGACCGGACCGGTGCAGAGGGTGCGCAGGGCGGTCTCGCGATCCAGGACGCCGAGGCCCTTGGTTCGACGAACGAAGATCTCGTTCTCGTTGAGCAGACGCGTGGTTGTCTCGATCTGCTTGCCTGCCCGACCCATCCAGTCGGCCAGCCGCGACATGAAGTCGTGATTGATGTCGCCGTTGACGCCGCCGATGCGCAGGTAGTTGAAGAGCACCCGCTGGCCCGTCACGGCCGCCAGCATCTCGACGATCTCGTCGCGCTCGATGAAGCCATAGAGGATCGGCGTCAGCCCGCCGAGGTCCAGCGCGAGCCAGCCCATGAAGAGTGCGTGGCTGGCGATGCGGTTGAGCTCCCAGCAGAGCACGCGGATGTACTCGGCCCGGCGCGGCACCTGCAGGTCGAGCAGCTTCTCGGCGGCCAGCACGGGCATCGCCTCGCTGAACATCGAGGCGACGTACTCAAGCGGGTCACACTGGTTGATGGCGTGGTGCCAGTCGCCGTTCTCGCAGATCTTCTCGACGCCGCGATGCAGGTAGCCGAGGACCGGATCGAGGTCCACCACCTGCTCCCCGTCGATCTTGAGTACGACGCGCAGCACGCCATGGGTGGACGGATGCTGGGGGCCCAGGTTGAGCAGCATCTCTCCGTCACGGAGGTGGTAGAACTCGGCTTCACGCTCGGTCCTGGGCGGATAGGGTGGAACGGCGTCGTAGATGGTTGCCGGCGTGTCGACCCAGATATCCGGGTCGTCGAGGGAGCGGGTCGTGGTCTCCGTCACTGGCGCGGGCCCCTGTTCGGAGCGAGCGAGTCCTTCCCGCGACGGACCACCGGCTGGCGCAGGAACTCAGCCGGCTGGTGTGTCTGCTCCATGTGCCGGAAGCCCTCGCCCGGCGATCGCGCCGCGTCGTCGGGCAGCAGAAAGTCCTTGCGCAGCGGGAAGCTGGTGTAGTCGGGTGGCATGTAGATCCGGCGCAGGTCGCGGTTGCCCTCGAAGATGATGCCGAACATGTCGTAGGCCTCGCGCTCGGCCCACTCTGCTCCGTTCCACAGGAACGTGACCGACGGGACGCGCGGGTCATCCCGCGACAGGCCGCCGACGATCACCCTCAACCAGTCCGGCGACTGCGCGGACCAGAGGTGATAGACGACCCACATCTCTGTGCCGGTGTCGACGCCGGCCAGGTCGGCGAGGACCTCGAACTTGAACTCGCTGTCGTCGTGCAGCGCCCTCATGACGTCGGTCACGCCTTCCGCACCGATGCGGATCTCGGTCGTGTCCTGGCGCTGGTTGACCGGGCCTTGAAGCCGGTCGGCGAAGGCGCGCTCCAGGCGGCGGCGCAGGCGGCTGTCCATCGGCGGCTCTGTCCTGGCTCCGGCCTAGACGCCCAGTGGGACGGTCGGCCCGACGGCGCGCTCGGCCCAGTGGCCGCGCCGCTCGATGATCAGCTGCTGGAGCTTCATCATCCCGTAGATCAGCCCCTCCGGCCGCGGTGGGCAGCCGGGCACGTAGACATCGACAGGCATGATCCGGTCGATCCCCTCGACCGTCGAGTAGGACCGCTTGTAGCGACCGCCGCTGGTCGTGCAGTCGCCCATCGCCACGCACCACTTCGGCTCCGGCATCTGCTCCCACAGTCGCAGGAACGGCCCGGCCATCTTGGTGGTGAGCGTGCCGGCAGCGATGAGGACGTCCGCCTGGCGCGGGCTCGCGCGGAAGGGGAACATGTTGAAGCGGTCCATGTCGTTCATCGGCGTCGCCGCCGACATCATCTCGATGGCGCAGCAGGCGAGCCCCGAGAGGAGCGGCCAGAGGCTGTTGGCGCGCAGCAGGTCGAGCACGTAGTCGGCCTTGGTCGGGATGATCGTCAGCGCGCTCCAGCGCCCATTGTCACCCTTCTCGGTCAACTCGAGCTCGCGCAGGTGGGTGATCTGCGAAGGCGCGCCGCCGCTGTAGGCCGCCGGGTGCGCCGAGGTCCAGAGAGTGTTGTCCACCACGATCGGCTCGGCGACGGCGTCCTCGGCGGTGGTGGCCAGGGCAACCTCTTCGTTGCTCGGTTGGTCCGAGGGCATCTGGATCGGCTCGTCGGTCATTCTCCGGCCGGCGTCCGCCCGCCCGGCGTCCGAGCTTCTGTTGTCGGGATCGGCGTCTTCCGGTCGGCCGCTGGGCCCCGGCCGGTGGGCGCGGCGAGGATCTACTTCCACGTCAGAACTCCCTTGCGCCATGCGTAGCCGAGGCCGATGAGCAGGATGACCACGAAAAGCAGCACGGCCAGGAACCCGCCGAGCAGCACGTCACGGAAGACCAGCGCCCATAGGTAGATGAAGATGACCTCGATGTCGAAGGCGACGAACAACAGCGCATAGATGTAAAACGACAGGCCCGTGCGGCCCCAGGTGTAACCGAAGGTGTCGATGCCCGATTCATACGGCAGTCCCTTGTGCCGATCGCCCTTCCAGCGATGGCTCAGCAGCCAGGCCGCGCCGATGGTCATCAGCACGAAGGTAGTGCCGGCGAACGCGAAGCCGAGCACGTACCACAGTCCTGTCGTCACATGTGCCTCATAGGCGCCACGGCCCGCGGTGGTAGGGGTTTGACCAAGGGATGTTGGGCGAACCGCAGCTCGTCATCATTCTACGTCAGCCGAGCGGAGAGGCAGCGCGGGCCAACCCGATGACGCGCGTCACGTCGGGGGACTCGCCAGCAACGGGCCTGCTACCTGAGCGGACGTAGCCTGTGAGCTCAACGCGCACGTTGTGCGCGGGGGACGGAGGTTGAGCAATGCCAGCCAAGACTGAGAAGCAGCGAAAGTTCATGGGCGCCGAGCTCCAGCGCAAGCGGGAACGCAAGGAGACCCGCACCGATATGACCGAGAAGGAGCTCGAGAAGATGGCCAGCAAGGACGGCAAGAAGAAGTCCGACTAGGCGTCGAGGCCGCCGCGACTGGCGCCCAGCAGCAGTCGCACGCCCGGGCCGACCAACGTGTGGGCACCGAGTACCACGGGGCCACGGCTGGCCCCGGCCGAGGCAGTCAGCTCCCTCAGCCAGCGGTCGCTGATGTCCGCGGCGCGCAGCAGATCGCTCGCATAGCGGTCGGCGGGCGATGGCCAGGCCGCCTCATCCGCTCCACTGCGGTGGGCAAGGAGCACGCGGCTGTCGATGATTGCTCCGTCGGCGAGCTGGGCGACGACGCGATCGAGAGCGCCGGGCCCGTCACGCTCCAGGAGCAGTCCGAGCGTGGCTCGCGGCGGTCGCCCGTCGGTGGCCCGCCCTGAGCCTCCGATGGCCAGCGGCGTCGACGCCCGAAGGCCCCGCTCCTCGGCCAGGAAGCGGACCCGGCAACGGACGTTGCGCTCCAGCCAGCGCATCGTGCTGGATCCCGCGCGCCCGAAGACGAGCAGCTCTGCGTGCGGGTCCTGTGCGAGGCGGCGCAGCTCAAGCGAGCGAGGCACGCCGAGCCTCTGCTCGTCGACCAGGTCGCTGACCCAGCGCGGCGCGGCCGTCGCGAGCGCCCACAGGCCGATGTCGAGCGGCGTATCGATGTCGAGCGCGAGCCGATCGCGGGAGGGCAGCTCGCGGACCCGATAACCGGCGTGTTCTTCCAGCCAGCGCGGCAGCGCATTATCCGTGGGCAGCGCGGGTAGCCCGGCCAGGTCGCGCGCGTCGCCAAGGGCGCACACGTCCGAGGAGTAGCGGTTATTGCAGAGCGCGCTGCGTCCGCCCGTGGCGGCGGTCGCGACCAGGCGGCGCGCATCGGTCAGGGTCAGGCGGGGCACCGCCCCGCTGCCCATCACCACCACGCCACCGCGCTTCGGCGAGTGCGCGCGGAGAAGCTCTCCAAAGCTGGCCCCGTGCTGCTCGCACAGCCGGACCCCGCCGGCGCCGGCGCGACGGAAGAGGTCGACCTGGTCGTCGGCCAGCCTTCTGCGCGCGTCGGCCAGCAGCCGCACCAGACCGGGATCGTCGGTGCTGGCCGGACGATGGAAGATGAGGACGGTAGGGCCGGCCATCGGTCGGCCGAGTCTAGTCACTTGAGGAGCGGCTTGGTCAAGCGCACGCGGGCCTACATCGGCCTCGGCGGCAACGCCGGTGACGTACGCGAGAACCTGCGTCGTGCGGTTCGAGCGCTCGGCGCGCTGCCCGGGGTGCGACTGCGCTCGGTCTCGCCGCTCTACCGCACGCGACCGGTTGGTGTGATCGACCAGCCGGACTTCCTGAACGCGGTGGTCGGGCTCGACGTGCCGGCGGGGCCCGACCCGGAGACGGGCGCGCTGGCCTTGCTCGTCGTGCTCAAAAACATCGAGTCGGCCATCGGACGCCAGACCGGGGAGCGCTGGGGGCCGCGCCAGATCGACCTTGACCTGCTCACCTTCGGCGGCCATCGGATCGATGTCGCACGCCCCAACGGCCGCTGGCTGACAGTGCCCCATCCGCAGATGGCCGATCGGCTCTTCGTGCTGGCCCCGCTGGCCGACGTGGTCGCGGGCCTACGACCACCCGGCTGGCGACAGACGGTTGCCCGGGCGCGCGCCCGGCGTGCCGCGCAGGAGGCGGACGACGCAGTCGTGCTCGTCGAGCACGACTGGACTACCTAGCCGATTAGGCCTCTTCCCAAACCTTTCCTACAGGCGGACGGCCGGCGGCTTGTCGCGGTCGAACATGTGCACGGTGTCGACGAAGCGCACCTGCTTGGTCTGATAGCCCATCACCAGTGAGTGCGTGCGCGCGCCGCCGCCGAAAAAGCGCACGCCCTGCAGCAGGTCGCCCTCGGTCACCCCGGTGGCCGAGAAAACGAGGTTCTCGCCGGGCGCCAGATCGGTGGTGCCGTAGACGCGCTCCTCGTCCGCGCCGCCCTCCCGCATTCGCTCGACCCGCTCCCGCTCCTCGTCGTTGCGAAATCGGAAGCGCGCCTGGATCTCACCACCGAGGCAGCGCAGCGCGGCCGCCGTGATCACGCCTTCGGGCGCACCACCGATGCCCATCACGGCGTGCACGCCGGTGCCGCTGACCGCGCACGAGATCGCCGCTGACAGGTCGCCATCCGAGATCAGCTTGATTCGGGCGCCGGTCCGGCGCACCGCTTCGATCAGCTCCGCGTGGCGGGGGCGGTCGAGAATGATCACCGTAAGGTCGCTCACCCGCCGCCCGAGCGACTCCGCGATGCGGCCGAGGTTCTCGGCCGGAGGCAGGCGGATGTCGACGTGGCCGGCCGCCGTCGGGCCAACGCAGAGCTTTTCCATGTACGTGTCCGGCGCGTTGAGCAGTCCGCCTTTCTCGGAGGCCGCCATCACCGTGATCGCGTTGGCGAGGCCCATCGCCACGAGGTTTGTGCCCTCGAGCGGGTCGACGGCGATGTCCACCTCGGGCTGGTCGGCATGCTGCTCGCCCACCTGCTCGCCGATGTAGAGCATCGGCGCCTGGTCGCGCTCGCCTTCGCCGATGACGATGGTGCCGCGCACCTCGACCTCGTCCAGCGTCCGGCGCATGGCCTCGGTGGCGGCATGGTCGGCGCCGTGGCGGTCTCCCCGGCCCATGTAGCGCGCCGAGGCGATCGCCGCCGCCTCCGTCACGCGCACTGTCTCGAGCGCGAGCAGCGTCTCCATCTGCCTCCTCTCCCCGCCCTCTTGGTCAGTGGCGGAAGTGCCGTCGACCGGTGAAGACCATCGCCATGTGGTGGCGGTCGGCCACCTCGATGGCCATCTCGTCGCGGATAGAGCCGCCGGGCTGGATGATCGCCGTCACGCCGCGCTCGGCCGCCAGCGCGATCGCATCGGCAAAGGGAAAGTAAGCGTCCGAGGCAAGCACGGCAAGCGGCGCCCGGTCGGCCGCTCGGTGGAGGGCGATCTCGACTGCCGACAGTCGGCTGGCCTGTCCGGCCCCGACACCGACAAGCGCTGCGTTACGGGCGAGCACGACCGCGTTGCTGGTGACGTGGCGCACGGCGCGCCAGGCGAAGAGCAGGTCCGTCAGCTCCTCGAGGGTCGGTCGGCGCCGGGTGACCACCTTCAGCTGCGACCGATCCAGCTCGGACCTGTCGCGCGTCTCGACCAGCAGGCCACCACCGATCCGATGGAAGTCGAGCCGGGCCAGGCCGTACTCGGCCAGAGCATCATCGGGCGCGCTGGGGATCGACAGCAGGGCCAATCTCTCCTTGGCCGCCAGCACGCGGCGGGCTTCCTCGCTGAAGCCCGGCGCCACTACCGCCTCGTAAGCATTGCCGGCGATCTGTTCGGCCGTCTCGGCATCGACGAGCCGGTTGAGCGCCACGACCGCGCCGAAGGCGCTCACGGGGTCGCCCTCGAGCGCCTTGACGTAGGCCTCCGACAGGCGGTCGTTGGATGCCAGGCCAGTCGGGTTGCGCTGCTTGGCGATGCAGCAGGTGGGGGCCGTGAAGTCGGTCACGATGCGATAGGCGGCGTCGAGGTCGAGCAGGTCGTTGAAAGTCGGCTGACCGCCCTGCAGCAGGTTCGCATCCGACAGCGTGCCGCCTCGGTGCATCGTCTCGCGGTAATACGCCGCCTGCTGGTGCGGGTTCTCGCCGTAGTCCAGGTCGCGGATCTTCTCCAGCACCAACGCCATGCGGTCGGGGAAGCGCGTGCCGGCGATGTGGTTGAGGTAGCTCGACACCTCGGCGTAGTAGGCCGCCACGTCGGCCAGCGCGTTCGCGGCCAGCAGCTGGCGAAGTTCGGGTGAGACCGCGCCGCGGTCGCGCAGATCCTCGATCACCCGCTCGTAGTGATGAGGGCTGGACACGGCAGTCACCGCCGCGTAGCTGCGCGCAGCCGCGGTCAGCAGGGCGTTGCCGCCGACGTCGATCATTTCGATCGCCTCGTCGAGCGGAACCGACCGCCAGCCAACCTGTGGGGCGAAGGGTTTGACGTTGACCACCACCAGGTCGATCAGCTCGATACCGGCCCGGGCAAGCTCGGCCAGCTCGTCGGGCCGATTGCGATGGGCCAGGATGCCGCCGTAGACGGCCGGGTGAAAGGTCTTGACCTGGCCCCCGGCAAGCGTGTCGACCTGGGTCAGCGCGCTGATCGGCTGGACCTCGATACCTTCCCCGGCGAGGACCTCGCGAGTCCCGTCGGTGGCGAACACCTCACACTCGAGGTCCAGCAAAGCGCGGGCGAAATCGACAATCCCTTCGCGGTTGGCGACCGAGAGCAGCGCTCGCAAACGTCTCCTCCAGGGCCCTCGCGGCGTTTGCGCGGCTCATCTGGGGCAGGGGTTCGAGCCGGCCGGGCGAGTATAGCAACTGGCCCCGATCAGCCGGGTAGGCGAGCACTCCTCGCAGCCGCTCGCCGACCCTTTGCTATCCTGCCGGCGAGGGCGCAATTCAACGTGGAGGCAAGGTGGCGCTAGGCCCGCTCGAGTACCTGACAATCCCGTTCAACCAGCAGAACTTTCCCGACATCTTCACGCCCATCTGGATTGCGGCGCTGGTCCTGCTGGTCGGCCAGATCGTGCTCTACAACGTTCGCAGCTCGCAACTGCACCGCCACGAGCCGCTGCGGAACATGCAGGAGTGGCTCTTCTGGACGGGCATGACCGTCTTCGGCCTGGTGCTGGTGGCGACAGTATTTGCGTTCTACTTCTTCGTCATAGTGCTGACGCTCGTGATCGGGCTGGCGACGTACGTCTGGATCCGCTTCTTCCGGTTCCCGCCGATGATCGCGGTGTACAACCAGCAGCTTCGTCGGGCGCGGTTTTTCAGCCAGTCGCGCTACGCGCAGCCCGAGGCGACGGTACGCCAGCGTCGGCAGCGCCGTCGGCGCCGCTGACGGCTGATGGAGATCCGGCGCTTCGGCCCGGGCCACCGTAAGGCCGAGGGCCCCCCGGGCTCGCAGGGCGTGACCGGCCAGGTCATCCACAGCGATGGCGGCGCGCGCATCTCCGAGCTGGTCTTCCAGCGCTACGCGATGGTCTCGCCCCACTCCAACCCGAACACGACCCTGTTCGTGGTCATCAGCGGGGGCGGTTACGTCCAGGTGGGCACCGAGCGCAGCCGGATCAACCATGGCGAAGCGGTCGTCTTGCCGCCCGACCTGCCGCACGGCGCGTTCACCGACGGCAGCGAGATGCGCGCCATCGTCATCGAGCTCGGCCACGGCGGCGATGCGCGCCTGCTCGAGGGCCGGGCCGTCGAGGTCGGACCGAAAGCGGACCACTCCGCCGGCGGGCCGATCGCGTCGGGCCGACCGGAGCGAGCCCAGGGCTCACTGGCCGAGCGACCAAAGCTGCGCGACGAGTACGACTCCTCCGAGGGAGAGCCCTGGTAGGCGGCTGAGCCGCCGACCCGACCGACGGCGCCGAGGAAAGGGGACATGTCGGCCGAGGTCCTGCTTGCCGTCGCATTGCTCTTCGCGCTCGCTGCGCTGCTCTACTCGGCGGTCGGGCACGGCGGCGCCTCGGCGTACCTCGCGATCATGGCCCTGGCCGGTATCGAGCCGTTGGTCATGCGGCCGACGGCCCTGGTGCTGAACATCCTCGTCGGCTCGATCGCCGCACTGCGCTTTCACCGTGCGGGCCAGCTCGAGCTGCGGGCCCTGGCTCCGCTGCTGCTCGGCTCCATCCCGCTCGCATTCCTCGGCGGCACGGTGATCCTGCCCGCGACGACGTACAAGCTGCTGGTTGGAGCGGTGCTGCTCGTTGCGGCCGTGAGGCTGTGGCTGACTGCGGCGACCGCCGACGATGACCGCCCCACGGCGGTGCCGCCCTGGGCAGCGATCCCGCTGGGTGGCGGCCTCGGGTTGCTGGCTGGCCTGACTGGCACCGGTGGAGCCATCTTCATGACCCCGGCCGTGCTGCTGCTCGGCTGGGCGTCTCCCCGGCGCGCCGCCGGTCTGTCCGCAGGCTTCGTGGTAGCGAACTCGGTGGCCGGCCTGGCCGGAAACTTCGCCGTCGTCGGGCAGCTGCCGCCCTATCTCGCGCTCTGGCTGCCGGCGGTGCTGGTCGGTGCGCTGATCGGCACCGAGCTTGGCGTTCGACGGCTTTCGCCGGTCGGACTGCGGCGGGCGCTTGCACTGGTGCTGGTGGTTGCCGGACTGAAGCTGATCCTGGTCGGCTAGGGCGGAGGATCGGCCGGGGCTGATTCAGCGAGGAAGCGACCGAGCCCGCCCAGGATGCCCGCGGTTGCCCCCACACGACATGTCCACTCACGTGAAAGGCCCCGTAGCGCAGGCGCAGGCCATCACGCTCAGCGGTAATCGTCTCGATCCGCGCGCCGGGCAGGAAGGCGGCCAGCGGCGCGCTGAAGGCATGGGCGACCTCGCGCGGGTCCGGCGTCAGCAGCGGCTCCCGTTCGGCAACGGCAATGACCGGGTGGGCCTGGAACCCGGACACCCGAACGTCGATCGGGGCGGTGCTGCCGATGATCCGCACGCCGGCCTGCTGCGGGTCGAGGCCGACCTCCTCGCGGGCTTCGCGCATGGCCGCCGCCACGATCGATTCATCGCCGGGGTCGACGGCGCCGCCGGGAAAAGCCACCTGTCCGGCATGACGGTGTCCGCCCGCCGAGCGCTCAATGAGCACGACCATCGCCTGCTCGTCGTCGGCCGGGTGCAGGAGGACCAGCACCGCGGCGTCCCGACGCGGCCCGGCCGGTGTCGGTGGCAGCGTCGCGTCGCCATGGCCGGGGTTGAGCCAGACGGGGATCAGCTGCGTCGGTGGCGGTGGCAGGCGGGCCGGGAGCCGGGCCAACCTGGCTGCCGCCTCGGTCAGGCGCACGCGAGCTTTCTCAGCGAGCCGGCAGCCGGAAGGAGAGGCCACACAGCGGCTCGGCGGCCTCGACACCACGTGCGAGGAACACGGCCGCGTAGCCCCCCAGCTGGCGTGGATCGAGCAACCGCGCGACCGCCGAGCGCAGGGCGAACATCTCCTCCCAGTCCGCGCCTGCGCGCTCACGCGCCGCTTCCAGCGTGGCCTCCAGCCCACAGCCGACGAGCAGCTCGGCCTGGGACGTCTGGCCGACAAGCGTCAGACCGGCCGCCCGGGCCAGCCGGCGCAGCGCGCCCAGGTCGACCGTCGTGGTCAGGTCCTGGTGGCCGACACCGGTCAGGGGGTTTCCGCCCACGTGATGGTCACGGAAAGCGCGCAGCGTGCCCTCGGGCCGCCCGGGACCGTACAGCACGGACGGCTCCGCGGCGTAGTCGATAAGCAGCAGATAGCCGTGCTCGAGTTGATCGGCCGCTGCGGCCAGCCAGTCGCCCATGGCCAGGCAGGCTTCGGCGTGCTGTCCCTCGGTCAGCTGCACGCCGGTGGCGGCCAGCCACTCGGCGAGAGCGGGGGTCGACGGGTCGGCCTCCACCTCCACAAAGCGGTCACCCTGCCAGTCGACGAGCAGCTCGCGCAAACGGCCGCCGCGAACGACGGTGCGGTGCACCGGCAGCGCATCGAGCAGCTCGTTGGCCAGCATCAGGCCCGTGAAGCGATCGCCGGCCTGGTCGCCGGCTTCGATCGGCTCGTAGCGGAGCTGAGCGGCCAACGGCGACTCGATCAGGCGCAAGCCCTCGGCAATGCTCGCTCCCAGTGATCCTCTGCCGGCGCCGTGCTCGCGCAGCACGAAGGGGGTCGGACGGTCCAGGAGCCGCCAGATCTCCTCGATCTGGCGGGCCAGCGCGTGGCCGAAGATCGGATGCAGCTCAGGTGCGGTCAGGAAGTCGCCGGCGCGCGTCGGGCGCTGAGCGCTCGTGCGGTAGTAGCCCAGCCCGGGCTCGTACAGCGTGCGCTCCATGAAACGGGCGAAGGTGATCGGCCCGTGGGCCAGGATCTCCTCGCGGATGAGCGCCACCAGCTCGGGGCGGCCCGGGTCGTCGGTCGGCGGCGGCGGGGCGGCGCCGCGCCGCTGGCCGGCCTCCATCATCCGGCGTGCCGGCTCAGTGAAGGACGGAGCCGTCGCCGCGCCCGCCGGTCGTCAGCTCGATGGCGGGTGTCGCTTCAGTGCGGTCTGCACGCCGGGCGTCGGCACGGCGTTGCTCAGCCCCGGCCACCACCGTTTCCTCGCCGGCGCTGAAGACGAGCGTGCCGTTGACGCTGTCGGCGTCCACGCTGATGGTGCTGCCGGGCGGGAAGCGGCCCTCCAGCAACGCCCGAGCCAGCGGGTTCTCGACCAGCCGCTGAATCGCACGCTTGAGCGGGCGGGCACCGAAGGCCGGGTCGTTGCCCTCACTGGCGACCAGCTGGCGCGCGGCCGGCGTCAGTCCAATGCGCAAATCGTGGTCGGCCAGCCGGCGCTCCAGGTCGACCAGAAGACGGTCGACAATGGCGGAGAGATCGGCGTCGGTGAGCGCATGGAAGACGATCACCTCGTCGACCCGGTTCAGGAACTCGGGCCGAAAGACGGCGCGCAGCGATTCCATGACCTGACCGCGCATCTGGTCGTAGCCGGAGTCGCCGGAGCGTCCCGCGGCAGCGCTGATGTGCTGGCTGCCGACGTTGCTGGTCATGATCACGACGGTGTTCTTGAAGTCCACCGTTCGACCCTGACCATCGGTCAGCCGACCGTCGTCCAGCACCTGCAGCAGGACGTTGAAGACGTCGGGATGCGCCTTCTCGATCTCGTCCAGCAGGATCACCTGGTACGGCCGGCGGCGAACGGCCTCGGTCAGCTGGCCGCCCTCCTCGTAGCCGACGTAACCGGGCGGGGCGCCGAGCAGCCGGCTGACCGAGAACTTCTCCATGTACTCGCTCATGTCGATGCGCGTCATCGCCTGCTCATCGTCGAACAGAAACTCAGCCAGCGCGCGAGCCAGCTCCGTCTTGCCCACGCCTGTCGGCCCAAGGAAGATGAACGAGCCGATCGGTCGGCGCGGATCCTTCAGCCCGGCACGGGCGCGGCGGACCGCGTCGGAGACGGCCGCGACGGCCTCGTCCTGGCCGACCACACGCTCGTGCAGGCGCTCCTCCATGCGCACCAGCTTGGCCTGCTCGCCCTCAAGCAGGCGGGTAACGGGGACGCCTGTCCACGAGGCGACGATGCGCGCGATGTCGTCGGCATCGACCTCCTCCTTGAGCAGGCGCTCGGCGCCGTCGCGCTGGCCCAGGGCAGCCTCCTGCTCGGCCAGTCGCTGGTTCAGCTCCACCTGGCGGCCGTACTTCAGCTCGGCAGCTCGGCCGTAATCGGCCGCACGCTCGGCTTCCTCGATCTGGTGCTGCAGCTTCTCGAGCTCGCTCTTGGTCTCGCGCAGGCCGGCGATGGCCGCCTGCTCCTGCTGCCATTGGCCCTTGAGCGCGCCGGCTCGCTCGCCGATGTCGGCCAACTCGCGCTCGAGTGCCTCGAGCCGCGCCTTCGAGGCGTCGTCGCGCTCCTTGCGCAGCGCCTCGCGCTCGATCTCGAGCTGGATGCGTCGACGCTCCAGCTCGTCCAGCTCGACCGGCATCGAGTCCATCTCCATGCGCAGGCGCGAGGCGGCTTCGTCGACCAGGTCGATCGCCTTGTCAGGCAGGAAGCGCTCGGTGATGTAGCGATTTGACAGGACGGCCGCAGCCACCAGCGCCGAGTCGGTGATGCGCACGCCGTGATGGTTCTCGTAGCGCTCGCGCAGGCCGCGGAGGATCGAGATGGTCTCCTCGACGGTCGGCTGGTCGACGAAGACAGGCTGGAAGCGTCGCTCCAGGGCGGCGTCCTTCTCGATGTGCTTACGGTATTCGTCGAGCGTCGTTGCGCCGATCGTGTGCAGCTCACCCCGGGCGAGCATCGGCTTGAGGAGATTGGAGGCGTCCATCGCGCCCTCGGCCGCGCCGGCACCGACGACGGTGTGCAGCTCGTCGATGAACAGCACGATCTGGCCGGCCGAGTCCTTGATCTCCTTGAGCACCGCCTTCAGCCGCTCCTCGAACTCGCCGCGGTACTTGGCGCCGGCGATGAGCGCACCGAGGTCCAGCCCGACGACGCGCTTGTTCTTCAAACCCTCCGGCACGTCACCGCGGACGATGCGCTGGGCGAGCCCCTCGGCGATGGCGGTCTTGCCCACGCCGGGTTCGCCGATCAGCACCGGGTTGTTCTTCGTTCGCCGGCTGAGGACCTGGATCACCCGGCGGATCTCCTCGTCGCGACCGACGACGGGGTCGAGCTTGCCCTCGCCGGCGTCGCGGGTCAGGTCGCGGCCGTAGCGCTCCAGCGCCTGATAAGTGCCCTCGGGGTGCTGGCTGGTCACGCGCTGGCCGCCACGCACCTGCTGCAGCGCACCGAGCAGCTGCTCGTGGCCGGCGCCAGCCGATTCCAGGATGCGCTGGGTGTCGCCGCTCGCCTGGCTCGCCGCGAGCAACAGATGCTCGGTCGAGACGTAGTCGTCGTTGAGCCGCCGCGCTTCATCCTCGGCACGCTCGAGGAGCTGCCGTGCTCTGGGATCGAGGCTCAGCTGGCCGCCCTGGATCTTCGCTCGGCGGGCGAGCACGGCGGCGACCTCCGTGCGCACCTGCGCGGGATCGGCATCGAGCGCGCGCAGCGTCATGACCGGGATGCCCTGCTCGTCCTCCAGCAACGCCGCAAGCACGTGCTCTGCGTCGAGCACGGGGCTTTCGGCCTCCGTTGCCAGGCGCTGGGCGGCGAGGATGGCCTCCTGGGCCTTTTCGGTGTATCGGTCCAGCTTCACGCGTCTGCTCTGCTTTCGGATCGTTCAGGCGGCTCGAGCCGCTCCAAGAGTTGTCAATAGTATTGACAACATTGCTGTCAACGTCAAGGCCTAGTGCTGCGGCGCCAGTAGTGACTAGTCGAGGCGTGCGGGCCCCGTCGCGTCAAGGATTGAGCGAGCGGCCAGCACGTCCGGAGTGGCATGGCCCTCAGGGAGGGAGGCGTAGACGTCGCGCAGCCGCGTGACCGCATCAACGCCGTCCCTGGTTGCGCCGAGCTGAGCGAGCCGTGTCGCCGCGCGCAGCTCCGTCCAGCGGGCGCCGGCCTGTGCGGATCGATCAAGCGTCAGCCAGAGACCGGCTTCAGCCTGTTGACGCTCTCCCATCGCGCCCAGCAGCTCGCTCTTCTGCAAGAGCACGGCGATCGACGCGGCGTCTCCCCCGTCAAGGCTGATCGCCCGGTCGAGCAGGTCCAGTGCCTCGGCGTGCCGGCCGGCCATCGTGCAGGCCTGCGCGCGAAGGCTGAGCACAGCGGGCCAGAAGACGGGTGGTGCCTGCACGCCTTCGTACAGGGCGATGCCGCGCGTCATCCGCTCGAGTCCCACCTGGGCATCGTCGACGGCCGCATGGCATACCCCCTCAACGACCAGCCCGAGCGCTTCCCAGATGCGATAGTCGTTCTCCTGGGCGATCCTGATCACTTCCTGCGCATGCCGATCGCCGCTCTCGAACCTGCCCGCGATGACGTCGAGGTAGGCGACATGGAAGGTGGCGTAGGCCAACGAGTACGGATGCCGCAGGCGAGCAGCCAGCTCGAGAGCGGTCGCAGCGCGCGCGGCGGACGTCTCGGGGTATCCGAACAGCCAGTACAACAGTGCCGCGACCGCGGCTGCCGCCACCCCCGGCCGGGGACCGAGTCGCAACGGCGTCTTTCCATGCCGATCGGGATCGAACAGCTCGAGCGCTCGCTCGAGGTGACCCAGCCCCTCCTCCGGCTGACCCGTCAGGGCAAGAGGAGGCCCGACCAGCAGATGGCCTTCGACGAGGAGCTCGGCATCACCCTGGTCGTCAGCCAGCTCGAGCAGCTGGCGGCCAATGGCAGCTGTCTTGTCCACCTCGCCTCGGTACAGGTAGAAGCTGGCCAGGCTGCGCAGAACGGGCAGCTGCCTGGGCAGGGAGGCCGTCCTGTCGGACGCAGCGAGTGCCTGCAGATAAAGCCGCTCCACCTCCTCGGTGTAGCCCCGCAGGGCAAGCATGCCGCGCGCGAGGCTGAGGCTGATCACGGCCTGCTGATGCGCGCGCTCGGGCCCCGGCGCTGACGCCGATAGAACGCCCAGCAGATCGTTCGTCAGCGCGATCGCCGCATGGTATGAGCCGCGTGCCTCATACAGCGGCCATAGCACGTCCAGCATGGAATGCAGCGCAGCGAGCTCTTGGGCCTCCACGAAGTAGAGCCACGCCAGCTGCAGGTTGCCCAGCTCGGCAGCCAGGTCGTCCAGCCCTGCCTCACGCCGCTCGCCTTGCAACCAGCCCCGACGGCTAGCCGCGAACTCGTTGAAGTACTCGGCGTGTGCGCGGCGCGCGACCGAGCCCAAGGCGGGATCCTGGGCCAGGCGGTCCGCGGCGTATTCACGGATCGTCTCGAGCATGACCAGCCTGCGGCCGCCGGGGTCCTCCACTGACCGAAGCAGGCTCTTGTCAACCAGCGATGCCAGGCGCTCGACGGGGTCGACGTTTCGCAACTGCTCGAGCCGCTCGACGACCGACTCGACCGCATCGACGCGCGCCGATGCGAAGAGCGACAGCACGGTGAAGAGCTGCTTCTCGTCATCGTCCAGAAGCTCGTAACTCCACTCGATCGTCGAACGCAACGTGCGCTGGCGTCCCGGCAGGTCCCGTTGCCCGCTCCGGAGGGCGTCGAGCCGGCTGCGCAGGCGGTCGCTCAGCTCCTCCAGCGAGAAGAGGCTCAGCCGCGCGGCGGCCAGCTCGATGGCCAGTGGCAGGCCGTCAAGCCGAACGCAGATATCGGCCACCAGCGGCCCGTTCGCCTCGGATAGGCTGAAGCCCGGCCGAGCTTCCCGCGCTCGGTACATGAACAGGCGTACTGCCTCGTAGCGCTCCAGATCGCCAACTGCGCCGGATCCCGTGGCGGGATCGGGCAGGGACAGCGGCCCCAGCGGAACCAGGCGCTCTCCGCGTATGCGCAGCGCCTCCCGGCTGGTGACGAGAAACACGAGCTGGGGGCACGCCCTGAGAAGCTCGGCGAGGTCGTTGACGGCGGCCATCGCCTGCTCGAAGTTGTCCAGGATGAGCAGCAGACGCAGCGGGCGCAGCCGCTCAGCGAGCGCGTCGCGCAGGTCATCGTCGGCTCCGATCGACAGGCCGAGCGCCTCGACGATGGCACCGAGCACGGCAGCCCGGTCGCGCGTCGCAGACAGGTCCACGAAGAGCACCCCGTCAGGAAAACGGCCAGAGACGGCGGGCGCGGCCGCCAGCGACAGGCGGGTCTTGCCTATGCCACCCGGTCCGGTGAGAGTGATCAGCCGGACGTCGTCGGTCGAGAGCATGTGGATCAGCGTCTCGAGCTCCTCTTCCCTGCCCACGAGCGGGGACGAGGGGGCCGGCACGTTGCTCCGAGCGCCGCCGGGCGATCTCGGCGGCCGGAGATCATCCGGGGCGCCGCGAGCGACGACCTGGAAGAGCCGCTCGCGACCGCGCAGGTCGCGCAGTCGGAACTCGCCAAGGTCGCGCAGCACGCTGCCCTCATCGAGGCCATCCCCGACCAACGAGCGGGTCGATGCCGACAGCAGGATCTGCCCTCCGTTTGCCGAGCCTCCGATGCGCGCGGCGCGGTGAACGTCCAGACCGACATAGTCGCCCTCGCTCAAGCGGCCCTCGCCGGTGTGCAGCCCGATCCGCACCTTGACCTCGGCCCCCTCCGCCCATTCCTGGGCAGCCATGCCGCGCTGGATCTCGATCGCCGCGCGGACGGCGTCCGCAGCACGACTGAATACGGCAAAGAAGGAGTCACCCTCGGTGCTCACCTCGACTCCGTCGTGGCGCCCGAACGCGGCGCGGACCACCCGACGGTGCCGCTCGAGCAGCTCGGGATAGTCGTGCGGAAGACTCTCCAGCAGGCGGGTCGAGCCTTCTATGTCGCTGAAGAAGAAGGTGACGGTCCCGCTGGGCAAGTCGCGCATGGCACCCAGTGTGGTTCGATTCATCGGCCGGGGCAATCTTCCGAAGCGAAGATGCTGGCGAGCTGACGCTCTTTGCTATGTCCGCGGGTCGGGCTGATCGGCCAGCTCAAGGAAAGCCTCGGCAGCTGCCCTCGCCTCGCTCGACAGCCCCGTCGGGAGGACCACCCGCACCTTTGCGTAAAGGTCACCGCGGCCTTCGCCACGGAAGCGCGGCAGCCCCTGGCCAGCGAGCCGGAAGGTGCGCCCATTCTGCGTTTCGGCCGGTATCCGCAGCAGCACCCGGCCGCCCAATGTATGAACCGGGACTTCGCCGCCCAGCAGCGCCTCGTGCAGCGTCACGGGGACTTCCCGACGCAGGTCGGCGCCTTCGCGCACGAAGACCGGGTGTGACCGGACGCGAACCTTCAGGTAGACGTCGCTGCCCTCCGGTCCCACGCCCGAGAAGCGGATGCGCTGGCCGTCGGCAACTCCCGGCGGGATGGTCACCTCGATGCGCCGGCCCTCCATCTCCAGCCGCCGGCTGCTGCCCGTCGCGACCTCTTCCAGGCTGACCTCGGCCTCCGCTTCCAGCGCACTCCGGCGCCTCGTCGCCGTGCGCCGGCCGTTGTTCTCGCGGCCGAACTCGGTGCCACCCAGGCCGGCGAGGATGTCTTCGAGTGAGCCGCTCGCCGCTCGTCCCTGTGACCCGCCTCCGCTCTGGGCGAAGCCGCCGGCCTCAGCGAAATCACCAGGCTGGCGAAAGGAGCCCGCGCCGAACGGTGACTCACCGCCGCCGAAGAAGGTTCGGAAGAAGTCGGAGAAGCCTTCCAGGTCCTCCGGATTGCCCCTGAACTCGAAGCGCACGCCGCCCGGGCCACCAGATCCCTGGAAACCGGCGAATGGCTCACCGGGTCGACCTCCGGCCGCCCCGGCCTGCTGGTAAGCCTGCCAGTTGGCGCCGAGCTGGTCGTACAGCTTGCGCTTCTCCGGATCACCGAGCACCTCGTGGGCCTCGCTGATCTCCTTGAAGCGTCGTTCAGCCTCGGGGTTGCCCTTGTTGACGTCGGGGTGGTGCTGCCGGGCGAGCTTGCGGAAGGCCTTCTTGATGTCGGCCTGACTGGCACTCCGCGGCACGCCCAGGGCGGCGTAGTAGTCGCGGTACTCCATCGCTGCTCACCATCCGGTCGGCACCGGCCTAGCGGCCGCCCTCGTGGGCGCCCGCCTGGGCCGGCGGCTGGTCCGTGCCCGGGAAGCCCCGCCGCATCTTGTCGGGCGCGGCGGGCTGCTCGCGCGGCTCCTCACCGCGCTCGAGGATCTCGGCCGGGGTGGTCTTGAGCGCAACCGGCTTGCGCACCAGGGCGTGCTCCAGAACCTGATCCATCGACTCGACCATGACCAGCTTGATCTGCTTGCGGATCTCCTCGGGTACGTCGCGGATGTCCTTCTCGTTCTTCAGCGGCAGGATCACGCGTCGGGCGCCCGAAAGGTGCGCGGCGAGGATCTTGCTCTTCAGGCCGCCGATCGGCAGCACCCGCCCGCGGAGGGTGATCTCACCGGTCATCGCCACGTCCCTGCGAACCGGGATGCCGGTGAAGCCGCTGACCATCGCCACGGCCATGGTGATGCCTGCGGAAGGACCATCCTTGGGAATGGCACCTGCAGGCACGTGGATGTGAAGGGTGTTCTTCTCGAAGGTGTCGCGGGCGATGCCCAGCTCCTCGGCTCGCGCCCGGATCCACGACAGCCCCGCCCGAGCCGACTCGCGCATGACCTCGCCAAGCTGGCCGGTGAGGATGAAGTCCTCCTTGCCGGGCATCTTGGTCACCTCGACCGAGACCACGTCTCCGCCGACCTCGGTGACGACCAGCCCGGTAGCGGCACCGATCTGGTCCTCGGTCTCGAGCTCGCCGTACTCGAAGCGCGGCGGCCCGAGCAGGGCGGCGAGCTTCTTGGTGTCGACGACCGTCTTGCGCTTGCGGCCCTCGGCCACAGTGCGGGCGACCTTGCGCATGACGTTGGCGATCTCGCGCTCGAGGTTACGGACGCCGGCCTCCTTGGTGTAGGCCTGGACGAGCTCGGTCATGGCCTCGTCGGTGATCGTCACGTGCTTCGCGGACAGCCCGTGGTTCTCCATCTGCTTCGGGATGAGGAAGCGCTTGCCGATCTCAATCTTCTCCTGCTGGGTGTAGCCCGGCAGCTGGATTACCTCCATCCGGTCGCGCAGCGGGGCAGGGATCGGGTCGAGCAGGTTGCCGGTCGCGATGAAGAGCACCTTCGACAGGTCGAAGGGCACCTCCAGGTAGTTGTCCTGGAAGGTGTTGTTCTGCTCCGGGTCGAGCACCTCGAGCAGGGCCGACGACGGATCGCCGCGGAAGTCCATGCCGATCTTGTCGACCTCGTCGAGCATGAAGACCGGGTTGTTGGTGCCGGCGGTCTTGATGTTCTGGATCACCCGGCCCGGCAGCGCGCCGATGTAGGTCCGTCGATGACCGCGGATCTCGGCCTCGTCGTGGATGCCACCGAGGCTCATGCGCACGAACTTGCGGCCCATCGCGCGGGCCACGCTTTTGCCGAGCGAGGTCTTGCCCACGCCGGGCGGCCCGACGAAGGCCAGGATCGGGCTGCGGATGGTGTCGGCCAGCGATCGCACGGCGAGGTACTCGAGGATGCGCTCCTTGATCTTCTCGAGGCCGTAGTGGTCCTCGTCGAGGATCATGGCCGCTTCCTTGATGTCGAGCCGGTCCTCCGTCGATACGTTCCAGGGCAGGCCGACCAGCCAGTCGACGTAGGTGCGGATGACGCCGACCTCGGGCGAGGCCGAGGGGATGCGGCTCATCCGGTCGATCTCCTTGATCGCCCGTGCCTTGATCTCCTCGGGCATGCCGGCCTGCTCGACCTTCTCGCGGAGCTCGTTGATCTCCGCCTGCTGCGGGTCGTCCTCGCCAAGCTCGCGCTGGATGGCCTTCAGCTGCTCGCGCAGGATGTACTCGCGCTGGGTCTTGTCCATCTCGGACTTGACCTCGGACTGGATCTTGCCCTTCAGCTCCAGAATCTCGATCTGGCGGCCGAGGAAGGTCGAAACGAGCTTAAGCCGCTCATGGACGTCGATCGTCTCGAGCAGCTCCTGGCGCTGCTCGGTGGTCATGTCCGGGCTGTAAGCGACCATGTCGGCGAGCAGCCCCGGCTCGGTGATGTTGCGCGCCGCGACGGCTGCCTCGGGCGGCACTGGCGCGCCGGACTGCACGTACTGCTCGATCTGGGCCTGGACGGTCCGAACCAGCGCCTGGACCTCGAGGTCGGCCGCCGGCTGATCGTGCACCACCTCGACGCGGGCCAGGATGTAGGGCTCGTGGCTGACGAAGGCCAGCAGGCGCAGCCGGTCCTGGCCCTGGACGATGGCCCGGACGGTGCCGTCCTGCAGCTGGACGACCTGGGCGATCTTGGCCAGCGTGCCGACGCCGTAAAGCTCGCCGGCCTCGTTGATGTCCTCGCGTTCCGCCTGGCGCTGCGTCACCAGCGCAATCGGGCTGCCGTCAGCGACGGCCTTGTTGAGCGCCTGGACGGACTTGTCGCGGCCCACCTGGAGGGGCACGATCATCTCGGGGAAGATCACCGTCTCGCGCAGGGCGACCAGGGGCAGCTCGCGCACGTCGCCGTCCGGCTGCCCCTCGTCGTCATTGGCCTGCCCGAACGGGCCTTCGATGTCAGTCATCAGATCTCCTGGCTAGCCCGCGGCCTGCTCGGCGTCGGGCTGGGTCTCGTTGTCTTTCTGTCGATCGCGATAGAGGGTCTCGAGAATGCGCATTCCGAGACGCTCCTCGAGCTCGAACAGGACGCGCACCCCGGCCAGGTTCACGCCCAGGTTCTGGGTCAGGTGGCGGATCCACATGACCCGCCTGATGTCGTTCTCCGAGTAAAGACGAATGTTGGTCCGCGTGCGTGCCGGACAGACCAGGCCTTCTACCTCGTAGATGCGCAGAGTGCGCGGGTGGACCCGAACCAGCTCCGCCGCCACGCTGATGACGTAGACGGGCCGGGTCGGATCACGGCCGGGACTGTCGTCGGCACGCAGGCGGGCCCTCACCGGCTCAGCTCTGGCCGCCGTCGGACGACTGGTCGTGCTCACGTCCCTGCTCGCCCTGGCCGATCGACCCGTGGCTCTGCCCGTCTCCGTTCGCGTTGACCTTGATCTGGCGCGGCTTGGCCGCCTCCGCCTTGGGGATGCTCAGCCTGAGCAGGCCGTTCTCGAAAGCCGCTGCTGCGCGGTCAGCGTCCAGGCCGCCGGGCAGAGCAACGCTGCGGCTGAAGCTGCCCCGCCGGATCTCGCGATACGAGTAGCCGGACTCCTCCGACCTCTTCTCCTCGCTCGTCCGGGCGCTGATCGTCAGCGTGTCGCCAAGGACCGAGATCTCGACGTCGTCCGGGCGCACTCCCGGCAGCGCCGCCTCGATGACAACCGCGTTGTCCTCGTTATAGACGTCCAACGGCAGCGGGTGCTGGGCCTCGCCGAGCGCGCCGGGTCGGATGTACGAATCCTCGAACAGGCGGTCCATCGCCTGGCGCAGCGACAGGAGCTCGCCAAAGGGGCTGTTTCGTCGCATCAGCGTCATCTCCTACCTCCATCAGCGCGGGGATGGAGTCCCCGTGGTTGGTTGACTACGTCGACAGGCTAAAGGTTGACAATCCCATTGTCAACATAGTTGTCCACAGGGGGCTGCCGAAGTTGCGGTGCACAGGTGACTGCCTGCCGCCACGTACCCACCTCTCCGGCCGCCGGCTGAGCAGTCGGCCAGCTCACTCGAGCGCCACCTCCTCGATCAGCCAGACAACGCCGGGGTGGTCCATCGGCAGCCATTCCGGCGATGGCGCCGGGCGGGAGGCAAGCGTGACCCACCCCAGCCGTTCGACCACGACGGTCTCCTGGGTGGCGGTGGGAACGAGCCCGAAGAGGCTGGCCTCGACCCGCCGTCGGCGAACGACATCGACCGCCACGGTGGTCCGCTGCCCGTCCTCTCGGCCCACCTGCTCGAAACGCAGGCTGTTGAACGGTCGGGCCGGGTCCAGCCCCGACAGCTCGCCATAGCGAGCGGCGGCATCGCGGACGAGGGTCTCCATGCGCTGGCGCTGGGCGGCCCACTCGTCGGCCAGCCGGGTAGGGTTGACCGGCTCGGCGAAGAGGCGCGCGGCGGTCTCCGGCCTTCCAGCCTGCCACGCGGCCACGTAGTGCTGGAGTGTCGCCGCAGGTGACGCGCGGCCCCCGCCGGCCAGCCAAAAGCCGCTGAGCAGCACGATGACGAGGGGCAAGACGACGGCCAGCTGGAACTCGCCTCCGGGGGCCGCTCCCCGGGCAAGCGCGAGCCGGTGTGCATGCATCGCCTGGCCGAGCCACGCCCCAATCAGCAGCACGAGCGCCGGGAAGACGGTGATCCAGCGGCTGCTGTCCATCAGCACCGCGGCCAGGCCAAGGAGGCCAAGGATGGCCAATGGCTGAAGGGCCAGCAGCGCCCAGCCACGCCGATCGCCCAGCGCCAGGTGGCCCGTGCCCCAGGCCAGCAGCGCGCGGCGGAGGACGGCCGCCGCCGAGGTGTCCGCGCGGTGGCTGCCGTTCAGGTGGCTGCCGAGGCCTCTGCCGCTGGGCTGTCCCCGATCAGCTGCCGGCGGAGATCGAGCTCGCAGTCGGCGCGCGATACGGCAAGTACCTTGTCACCCTGTCGGAAGACGGTCTCCGGTCGGAGCGGCATGACCTCGTCACCCCGCAGAACCACGAACAACCGGCAGCCTTCGGGCAGGTTGATGTCGGCGGGCTGTCGGCCGATGGCCGGCGAGTCAGGCCCTATCTGAGCCTCGAGCAGCTCCATCTCGCCGGCGCCGAGCTGGGCCAGGTGCAGCACCTCGTGGACGGGAATGTCCTGCTCGATGGCACCGAGCGCCATCTTGGTCGGGCTGATCACCTCGTCCACGCCGAGGTGGCGAAAGAGCGATTCGTTGCGTGGGTTGTTGACCCGAGCGATCGTGCGTGGGACCTGGAAGTGGTGCTTGGCCATCTGGCAGATGACCATGTTGTCCTCGTCGTCGCCGGTCACGGCGGCGACGATGGAAGCACGGTTGGCGCCGGCCTCAGCCAGGTGCTTGCCCTCACAGCCATCACGCGGCAGCACGATGCTGCCCAGCTCGTCCGCAATCTGGCGCGCCCGACGCTCATTCTTCTCGAGCACAACGATCTCGTGGCCCGCCTCCAGCAGCTCCTTCGAGAGGTAGAACCCGACGCGCCCGCCGCCGACGACGATGATGTACACGTCAGCGCCCTTCCCGGCCCGTCGCGATGGCGGCCTGCCGTCGCTCCTCGGCGTGGACGTGATGAGCCGTCGCCGGCTGCACGCCATCGGCGCCCGGATCGGGCTCCATGCCGCCGTACCGCGCGAGGGCGTCGATGAGCAGGCGCGTGCGGCAGATGGTGGCCAGGCCAAGGGCGGTGTACGCCTCCGCCCGCACCGGGTCATTGATCTTGGCCACCACTCGCCGGACGCCGAAAGTCTCGCTGGCGAGCTGGGCGGCGAGGGCGTTGCGGTTATCACCCTCGGTCAGGGCAAAAAACATGTCCGCGCCGTCCGTGCCCGCCCGGCGCAGAACCGCCTCGTCGGTGCCATCACCGCGCAGCGCCTGGCCCGGAAAGTCCCCCTCGAGGCGGTTGAAGGCTGAGCTCTCCAGGTCGAGGATCGTCACGTCGTGGCCTTCCCGCGCCATGCGCTCCGCAAGGCCGGCCCCGACCCGGCCGCAGCCCACGATGATCACCTTCACGGCGCCGCCCGGATCAGCGCCGCAACCGGCTGGTCATGCCGGCCTGGAAGGGATGGACTGATTTCCCGCCCCGCTCCTCGCTGGTGGCGACCGCCTCGCGCACGACGACAACCCGCCCGGGCGCGTTCTGGAGCACGTACGGCAGGGTGTTGCCAAGGGCGAAATCGCCGCCGAAACGCTGCCGGTAGGGCAGCCCGATGAACAACGCGTCGGCACCCAGCTCGATCGCCTCGTCGACGAGGGCGGCACCGACGTCGCGCGCCTGGAGCAGCTCACCCTGCAGGCGGACCTTGTGCCGGCCGGCAATCTCGTCGGCGCGATCGAGGATGGTCATCGCCTGCTCGCGACCAACGTCATCGGACAGCTCGTGCGTCCAGTCGACCTCGACCACGTGCACGGCGAACAGCTCGGCGTTCAACGGCCTGGCCAGCTGGCAGGCCATGCTGACCACGAGGTCATCGGTCGGGCCACCATTGAGCCCGACGACCGCCCGGCTGAACGGGGGCGCGGGGTTACCTCCAGTCATCGATGAGCAAGCCTACACCCGGCACGGCGGCCCGGCCGACCGCGAGGTCAGAGGCCCAGCTCCAGCCGCTGGACCAGCCGTCGGGGCAGGCCGGCCTCGCGCATCAGCTCCTGGACGTTGCCGATGTCGTACTCCGCCCGGCGCCACTCGACGGTGTGGTTGTCCGTGTCGATAACCATCCCCGAGGCTCGCTTATCACCGTCCCGCGGTTGGCCGACGCTGCCGGGGTTGAGCAGAGCGCGCCGTGCGGCGAGTTCGAGCGCAGCTCCATCCGGGCTGTGTGCCTCTACCGTGCTGTCTTCGATGAGATATGCCATGGGGACGTGGGTGTGCCCGACCAGGCAATGCGTGGATGTGACCTGGGCCATGCTGCCGCGTGCCGTCCGACCAGTGAACACGTACTCCCACGTCGGGTCGCGCGGACTGCCATGGACGAGCGTGAAATCGGCGATCTCGCGGCGCTCTGGCAGGTCGGTCAGCCACGCACGGCTGATGTCTGAGAGCTGGTCGGCCGTCCATTCGACCGCGGCGCGGGCCTCGTCGTTGAACGCGTCGGTGGGGAGCTGGCCTATCGCCGCTGCATCGTGATTGCCGCGCACCCCCAACGCTCCCTCCGCGGCGAGCCGGGCAACGACCTCGTTGGGCTGGGGCCCGTAGCCGACGATGTCACCCAGGTGCCACAGCGCATCGTATGGCGCCATGGCGGCCAGGATGGCCTCCAGCGCGGGCAGGTTGGAGTGCACGTCGGACAGTACGCAGATGCGCATCGACGCTCAGCCTAGCGCCCGGGGCGCCGTCGTTCCGCCGGCGGGCGCGGATAGCGGTCGGGAGTGTGGCGGACCTTGCGCACCACGACCAGCCGATGGTCGGCCAGGCCGGCGCGACCCTGCCGATCCGGCGCAACCACGAAGGGATGGTCTCCACCGGCTGCGGCCACCACTCGTCGCGCATCGTTGATCTCCTGGCGCAGGCCGGCCGGCGCCGGCTCGCGCTTCCAGGCAACCACGTAGCCGCCCGGGCGGAGCAGGGGTAGCCCGAGCTCCGCCACCTCGGCCAGCGTGCCGACCGCACGGGCGACGACGAAATCCCAGCCCTCGCGATGCTCCGGCTCCTCCGCCAGATCCTCTGCCCGCTCGGCCAACGCCTCGAAGAAGGGCGCCGGCTCGCCGTGAGCCGCCAGGGCTGCTGCGGCAGCCGCCGCGGCAGCGTCGAGGAATGCCTGCTTCTTGCCGACCGAATCGACGAGCGCGCAGCGGCCGGCCGGTGCCGCGACAGCGAGGGGAAGGCCGGGATAGCCCGCGCCGCTGCCCAGGTCGAGCACGGTCGGCCCGGGCGCTTCCGCCGCCCCCGGCTCGCCGGCCCCATGGATGCGCTCGCGATGCAGCCGGCGAAGCAGCCCGGTGCCGGACAGGCTGTCGAGGACATGGCCGCGGGCAATCTGCTCAGGCGTACGCAGGGCGGTCAGGTTGATGTGCTGGTTCCAGGCCCGCATCAGCCGCAGCTGGGCGTCGAGTGCGGCTCGGGCGCCCGGCGAGAGTGCCAGCGCCAGGTGGGGCAAGCCTTCGTCGATGATCTGCCAGATCTCGGCCGCGACCGGATCGAGCTGAGAGGGATCGCGCGGCAATGGCGGGCGGTCCGAAGACGACCGCGGGAGCGATTGCGGACCGGAGTCGGCCTCGTGCCCGGCGTGCTCCGTTGTTGTGTCCGCGGATCGCTCCCGGCGGCGTGACGTTTGTGGCACCGCGACCTTTCGGTTTTCCCTCGCCTGTCGGTCGTTCATGGCCGGATTTCTCCGGCCGCCGGTCAGGCGAGGTTACCGTACTTGGCCTGGGTTCCTTTTCCCCCGCGCCATGCGCGGCGGTGCGACAGGAAAAGAAGGATCGGCGCCATTCGCGCCGGGTTCAACCGGCTTATCCACGGATCTGCCGGCGCACCGCCCTTTGTGGACAAAGCCGGCCGCCGGCAGCCGCGCTGTGGAAAGTCAGTCGGAGCTGCGCGCCCTCACCGGTCGTCCCATGCTGCGCCGGACGACCTCCATCACCTCTTCGGTGTAGGCCTCGGCCTTGCCCGTCTTTACCGCGGTCGACAGGCAGCCCGCAACATGGTCCTCCATCAGCATCAGCGAGACCGCGTCGACCGCCGCCCGCAGCGCCGCTGTCTGCTGCAGGATGTCGATGCAGTATTCGTCGCGCTCGATCATTCGGCCGATGCCGCGCACCTGGCCCTCCATCCGGGACAGGCGCCGCAGCAGCTGGGCGCGGTCCTTGGTGTAGCTGCGGGGCGGTGCGGCAGCGCGCGTGGTGGCGCGGGCGGAAGTGCGGTCGGCGGCGCGGGCGGAAGTGCGGTCGGCGGCGCGGGCGGAAGTGCGGTCGGCGCTCATACTGGTAGGGAGTATACCGTGTGACAGCCGTCACCAGTTCGCAACAGACGCGCCGCGCCCGCCACCCGTGGTGTCATCTATCGGGCTAGACTCGGTTCATGAACGGTCCGGAGTGGCTCCACAGCCAGTTGACGGCGTTCACCTGCCCCGCCTGTCGGAGTCATTACCAGGCGGGCAGCATCCGTCTCCTGGCCGAGCGTGATGGCCTCTTCTTCGTAGACCTGGACTGCGCCGGCTGTCGCAGCCACTCGGTGGCCATCGTCACCCTCGGCATGGAAGACGCGGAAGCGGAGATTGCCTCGGTGCCCGTTGTGGTCGACCGGCCGGAGGACATTGAGCCCCGCCCGACGATCTCGGCCGGCGGCCCGGTGAGCGCGGACGATGTGCTCGAGATGCACGAGTTTCTCGCTCACTTCCGGGGCGACGTGGACGAGATGTTCCGAGCCGCCGCACGGCAGGCAGGTGGCATGGACCACAGGTGAGCGGCCAGCCCCGTTTCGCCCACGCCAGCGAAGCCGAGCTGGCCCGGATACTCGACTACTACGCCGTCCGATGGGAGTACGAGCCGCACACCTTTCCGATCCAGTGGAACCTCGACGGGGCGGTCGTCGAGAGCTTCTCGCCTGACTTCTACCTGCCCGAGCTCGACCTGTACGTGGAGCTGACGACGCTCAAGCAGAGCCTCGTCCGGCGCAAGAACCGCAAGCTGCGACGCTTGCGCGAGCTCTACCCCGACATTCGCGTCAAGCTGTTCTATGGCAAGGACTTCAAGGCGCTGATGCTCAAGTACGGGCGGTTTGACGTAGCTGCCTCGCTGAGCGGCCTGGACGGTCAGACGCTGGCCCAGGAAGCGCTGGCGGCGACGGCAGTGGCGAGCGAGCCAAGGATCGCCAAGGATGCCGGGCCGGTCGACGTGATTGCGCCGTCGGCAGCCACAGCCGGCGAGCCGACCGATCCGCCGGCCGAGCGCCGGCAGAGGCTTTCACGCGGCATGCGAAGGCGCCGCGCACGCCGCACCTATCGAGCAGCCATGCTCGGGCTGGAGGCTGGCTGAGAGTCGGATAGAGGGAAATGTTGAATGACTGAGTTGAATGACTGAGCTGAAGCGCCGCCCGGACCTGGTCCACGACGTGGCCGAGGTGCTCGTCACCGAGGAGCAGATCCAGGCCAAGGTTCGTGAGCTCGGCCAGCGGCTCGCCACCGACTACGCGGACACGGAGCTGACGCTGGTCAGCGTTCTGAAGGGTTCGCTGCCGTTCATGGCAGACCTGATGCGAGCCATCCCGATACCGGTCCAGATCGACCTGATGGAGGTCAGCTCATACGGTGGCGCGACCACGGAGACGTCCGGTCTCGTGCGCATCCTCAAGGACCTCAGCTCGTCGATTGCGGGCAGGGATGTTCTCATCGTCGAGGACATCATCGACACCGGCCTGACGCTCAACTACCTGCTGCGCTACCTGCGCGGCAAGAACCCCAGAAGCCTGCGCATCTGCGCGCTGCTCGACAAGCCGGCACGACGCCTGGTCGACATCCCGATCGACTACGTGGGCTTCACCATCCCCGATCAATTCGTGATCGGCTATGGGCTCGACTACGGCGAGTTCTACCGCAACCTGCCCTTCATCGGCGTGCTCAAGCCGGAGGTATACGAGGACCGGTGACCCGCCGCTCCCTGGGGCGCGGCCGGCTGATCCTGGTCATCGGCGCGCTGATCGTCGTCGCCGGATCTCTGCCGGCCTGGTGGTCGGTCGGCGGTACCGCGCAGCCCGAGGTCAGTGGCAACGCCTTCGACTTCCCGGCGAGCGGCATCCTCGTCTTCCTCGCTGCCATCCTGATGCTGTTCCTCGTGGTCCTGCCATACGCCACCCGCGACGGCGAGGTGGGACTCGATCGACCGCTCGTGTATGGCTTGCTGCTGTTGATCGCCCTCGGCGGCTTCGCCGTGCGGCTGTATCAGATCAGCACCTTCGGCGGGCTCGGCCTGCCCGATCGCGCACCGGGCCTTTATGTCACCGGTGCCGGGCTGCTCGTCCTGTGCTGGGCACTCGTTGAGCTGGTCGGCGAGCGACCGACCGAGTGGTGACGCGCTTTCAGTCCGTCGGCAGGCCGTCGGTGGCAGCCAGCTCCGCCCACGCCCTGGCGTAGAGCCCTGCCCGGATCGGCAGGTAGCCCGGGTAGTCCACGCGTGCCTTCCGCACCACCTCGCGCTCGATCGTGACCAGGGCCAGCGGCTCGGTCGTCTCGACCAGCACCTGACCCTCCGGATCGATGGCGACAGACGGGCCGCCGATGAGGACCCCTTCCTCCGGCGCCGGGCGGTTGACCGACAGCACGTAGGCGGTGGACGTCAGCGCGTTGGCCTGGAAGACCACCTTCCAGCGGAGGTACGTGTCCTGCTCCGTGGCACGCGGGATGAGGATGGCTTCAGCACCCTGCGCCCCTAGGAGGTGACTGCCTTCCGGTCGGTTGGTGTCCGAGCAGATCTGCATGCCGACATTCAAGGCGAAGGCATCGCTGGGTCTAGGCGCGGTGGTGCCTGGCTGGTAGTGGCTGGTCTCCCAGAAACCGGGTTCCTCCGGCAGGTGCAGCTTCTCGTAGCGCGCGACCACCTCGCCGGCACGGTCGAACAGCAGAGCGCGACTCGTTCGGCGGCCTGTTCCCGGGTCGCGATTGATGATCCCGCCGAGGATTCCCACGCCGGTGGCACGGGCAGCCTGGGCCATGACCTGGGTTCGCCGGCCCCCCTCCTGCTCGGCGTCCTCGTCGACCGGATCCTTCGTCGCCGGACGCCACGGGTTCAGCGGCAGCTCGGGCAGCAGGGCCAGCTCTGCGCCCCGGTCGGCAGCCTCGCGCAGGCGCTCGGTCAGCCGCGCCGCGCCGCCTTCCTGCCAGTAGACCTCCGAGATGAGCGCGACGGTCAGCCGGCTCATCCGTCCAGGAACTCCCTGACCAGCTGCTGGAAGTGATAGACGCCGTTCTCCCGCTTGGCCGAGAACCTGCCGGTGTCGTACGCGCGAGAGCGCAGGCCGCGCTGCACCTGCTCGCAGATCTGGATGTCCTCCTGCTGGATCTGGTCCGAGAAGGCGATCGTCTGCTGCATCGATTCCCAGCCCTCGCCCGACCCCGGCTCGGCGAAGAACCATTCGAAGATGGTCAGCGTGCGATCCGGGCCGAGGGGCAGGATGACGTTGGAGGACATGTTGTCCTGGTAGATGTTGAACATCGTGTTCGGGAAGAGCCAGTAGTAAAGCGCGTCGTCCTCGCCGTCGGGCGAGCGGATGTAGCGTCGGTCGCGACCCAGCTCCTCTCCTGGCCTGAGCTCTCGTATCGGCGCGTGCTGCTTGGAGTAGTAGCGGAAGGTCTCGACCTGGTACGAGTCGTAGTCGAGCTCCTTGAACAGCTGCGGATGGGCAATCGGCAGGTGATATCCCTCGAGGTAGTTGTCGACGTACACCTTCCAGTTGCACTCGATGACGTAGTCGCGGCGCTCGATCAGGCGCATGTGCTCAACGTCGTAGCCGGCGCGGGCGACCTCTGCCGGGATGGCGCCCAGGATCTCGAGCAACGGCGACGCTTCGGCGTCCAGGTTGGCGAAGACGAAGGGACCCCAGCGTTCCACGCGAACTGGCAGCAGGCCGAAGTCCTCCTTGCGGAAGTCCTCAGTGCCCTCCATCTCGGGGCAGGCGCGCAGGGCCCCGTCAAGGCCATACGTCCAGCCGTGGTAGCGGCACTGCAGGCTTTTGCGGTTGCCCTTGGAAAGCGCGACCTGGCCCGCACGGTGGCGACAGACGTTGTAGAAGCCGCGCAGCAGTCCATCCGTGCCGTGCGTGATGACTATCGGCTCGTCGAGAATCGTCGCGGGCACGAAGTCGCCCGGGCGGGCGAGGTCGTCGATGCGCGCTACGAGCTGCCAGGTACGCCCGAAGATCTCCGTCTTCTCGCGCTCGTACATCGCCGGATCGAGGTAGTAGGCGGCAGGCAGGGTGGCCGCGCGCGGCAGATCTGCAAGCAGCGCAGAGGTCGCGTCTCGCTCAAGGGTGTCTGTCATGCCGTAGAGTGTATGCACTTGGGCTGTGCCATCCCCTTTGGCGCCTGCCCGTGTCCGACGCGACCTTTCGGTCCCGTCATGACAACCAAGGAAAGTGAGGAGGCACGAACCGCATGTCCGTCCACGTGCGGGCGATGGCCCTGGCCATCGTCGCGCTGCTGATGCTCAGCGCATGTCAACCGGGTGCCGAGCCCACACCGGGCCAGACGCCAGGCGACACGCCTGCCGCCCAGACGCCGGGCGGGAGCCCGGCGCAGACACCGGGCGGCGGCGGCGAGGATCTGCTCGACCGCATCCGCGAGCAGGGCTACATCCGCATCTCGACCGATCCCAACTACGCTCCGCAGTCGTTCATCAACGAGGAGGGCGAGTACGACGGCTTTGACGTCGCCGTGGCACGCGAGATCGCCGAGCGGCTGGGCGTCGAGGTGCGCTTTGAGACGCCCGAGTGGGACGCCATCACGGCCGGCAGCTGGGGCGATCGCTGGGACGTGAGTGTCGGTTCGATGACGGTCACCGAGGAGCGCATGGAGGTCCTCGATTTCACTCAGCCGTACTACTACACGCCCGCTCAGCTGGCGGTCCTGGAGGACCATCCGGCGCAGAGCATCGACGAACTTGCCGGCGAGGTCGTATGCGCGGGCGAGGCGACGACCTACGTCTTCTGGATCGAGGGCACGCTGAACCTCGGCGAGGGCGGAGTCGTTGACCGGGAGCCGCCGGAGGGTATGACCTCCACCACGCTGCCGACCGACGCGGAGTGCGCCCAAGCGATGCGTGCCGGTCGAACGGAGTTCACTGTCTGGATGAGCTCGCTGACGACCGTCGACGAGGCCATCTCACAGGGCATGCCCCTGCGCAAGATCGGTGAGCCCGTCTTCTACGAGCCACTGGCCGCAGCCTTCGACCGGGGCGGCCCCGAGCACTCCGAGCTGCTCGCCGAGATCGACCGGATCATTGGCGAGATGCATGAGGACGGGACCCTCTCCCGGCTCAGCGAGGAGTGGTTCGACGGAGTGGACTACACCACCACCCAGTAGTTTCCACCTGGCGCAACCAGCATGAGACGGGGACGCTTGACGCGTCCCCGTCTCGCGTGAAGGGAAGTCCCGATAAGCCAGCAGCCGAGCTACGGACGGCCGGAGATCCTCGACCAGATCACGGTCCTGCAGCGCCATCGACGGCGCTGGTTCCGGGTCAAGTTCTTCGCTGTCTGGGTGGTGCTGGTGGGAGCCCTGGTCGCGTCCCTCTACTCGACCGGCAACATCGACCCGGACTGGCTGCGTCGCAACTCACCGTTCATCCTCCAGGGCACGCAGACCACGGTCATCATCTGCGTCAGCTCGATCATCCTGGCGACGGCGCTGGCCCTGGTCGGCTCCGTCTCGCGCCTTTCGGGCAACGTCGTCGTCAACTCGGTGGCGTCGCTGTACGTCTCTCTCATCCGCGGCACCCCGCTCCTCGTTCAAATCCTCTTCATTTATCTCGCCCTGCCCCAGCTCGGCATTGTGCTTCCACCACTGGAGGGGGGAATCCTCGCGCTCGGGCTCAACTACGGCGCCTACATGACCGAGATCTTCCGCGCCGGCATCCAGGCTGTGCCGCGTGGCCAGCGCGAGGCCGCCCAGGCGTTGGGCATGAAGGAGCGGCTGATCATGCGCCGGATCGTGATGCCGCAGGCCATCCGCATCGTGGTGCCGGCGATCGGCAACGAGTTCATCGCGATGATCAAGGACTCGTCGCTACTCTCGGTGGTGGCGGTGACCGAGCTGCTCTGGCGCGCGCGGCGGGTGGGGGTGCGTGACTTCGAAACGCTCCAGGCGCTGCTGGTCGCGGCGGTCGTCTACTGGACGCTGACGATCCTGTTCTCGTTCTTCCAGGAGAGGCTGGAGCGACGCATGGCGAGGGGCGATCGATGAGCGACCAGCAGCCGCGCTATCCGGCCGGGACCATGCCGCGCCATCTCGGGGACGTCATCGTCCGGGCGCGCGGCGTGCACAAGTTCTTTGGCGAGCTGCACGTCCTGCGCGGCGTGGACCTCGACGTCTGGCAGGCGGAAGCGGTGATGCTCGTCGGGCGTTCGGGCAGCGGCAAGACGACGCTGTTGCGCTGCCTCAACTTCCTCGAGGAGCCGACGCTGGGGGCGATCGAGGTGGACGGCCTGAGGGTGGAGGCGGATCCGCTTGGCCGGCGCGGCCGCGGGCACGGCGAGGAGATTCGCCAGATCCGGCTGCGGGCGGGAATGCTCTTCCAGGACTTCAACCTGTTCCCGCACATGAGCGTTCTGCAGAACCTGATCGAGGCGCCCATGCGGGTGAAGGGCATGTCGCGCGACGAGGCAGTCTCACTGGCCGATCAGTTCCTCGACAAGGTCGGCTTGATGGACAAGCGCGAGGAGTACCCGGCGCGGCTCTCCGGCGGGCAGAAGCAGCGAGTGGCCATCGCCCGCGCCCTGTGCATGCAGCCGAAGGTATTGATGTTCGACGAGCCGACCAGCGCCCTCGACCCGGAGCTCATCGGGGAGGTGCTGCGGGTGATGGAGGATCTGGCTCACGAGGGCACGACCATGATCGTGGTCACCCATGAGATGCACTTTGCACGCGAGGCCGCTGACAGGGTCGTCTTCATGGAGGACGGCCAGATCATCGAGCAGGGACCGCCGGAGACGATGCTCAACGACCCGCGGGACCCGCGGACCAAGCAGTTCCTGCGCCGCTTCCTTGATTCCGGCGGAGGCCCGGGCGCCGACTGAGCGCCGCGCCGGCAAGCGCCGATAGGGAGCTCAGACGCCCAGGTAGGCCCGCCTGACCTCGTCGTTGTTGCGCAGCTGATCAGCTGCGTCGGCCAGAACGATCTCGCCCGTCTGCAGGATGTAGCCGCGGTGGGCGATCTCGAGCGCCATGTGCGCGTTCTGCTCCACGAGCAGGATCGCCGTGCCGTCCTTGTGGATCGTGACGATGGTGTCGAAGATCTGCTCGACGAGGTTGGGCGCCAGGCCCATCGAAGGCTCGTCCAGCAGCAGCACCCGCGGCTTGGCCATCAGCGCCCGGCCCATTGCCAGCATCTGCTGCTCGCCGCCGGAGAGCGTGCCGGCGATCTGCGTGCGCCGCTCTCTGAGGCGCGGGAACATCACGTAGGCGCGTTCAACGCCGTCGTTTACCTCGGTCTTGCTCTTGAGCGTGAAGCCGCCCATGCGCAGGTTTTCCTCGACGGTCAGGCGGGCAAACACGCGCCGTCCTTCTGGCACCTGGATGATGCCCATCGGGACCATCTCGTGCGACGCCACGACGGTCACGTCGCGGCCCTCGTACATGATCTGGCCGCTGCGCGGACGGACGATGCCGCTGATGCTGTTGAGGGTCGTGGTCTTGCCCGCTCCGTTGGCGCCGATGAGGGTCACGATCTCGCCCTCGCCCACCGTCAGGGAGATGCCGTTGAGGGCATGGATGTTGCCGTAGTACGTATGCAGGTCAATGATCTCGAGCAGCGCCATCTCAGGCCTCCCCTGCCTGCGGCGGCCCGGCGGCCTGCACGCGCTCGGCCTCTGCCGCCGCCGCGGCTCGACCGAGATATGCCTCGATCACGCGCGCGTCGCTCTGGATCGCGGCAGGCGGGCCCTCGGCGATCTTCTCGCCGTAGTCGAGCACCGTGATCCGCTCGCTGATGCCCATCACCACACGCATCTCGTGCTCGATCAACAGTACGGTCATGCCCAGCTCATCGCGCAGGCGGCGGATGAACTCGGTCATGCCGGCCTTCTCGGAGGGGTTCATGCCTGCAGTCGGCTCGTCAAGGAGGAGCAGCTTGGGTTGGGTGGCCAGCGCACGCCCGATCTCAAGACGGCGCTGGTCACCGTAGGGCAGGTTCTTGGCCAGCCAGTCCCCGCGGCCCTGCAGTCCGACGTAGTTGAGCAGGCGACGGCCTTCCGCGAACGCCTTCTCTTCTTCATCGCGAATGCGCTTGGTCTTGAGGACCGTGCCCATCCAGGTGCCGGCCAGATGGATGTGCTGGCCGACCAGGATGTTCTCCAGCGCGGTCATGTTGCCGAAGAGCCGGATGTTCTGGTAGGTCCGGTTGATGCCGAGCTGGGCGATCTTGTCCGAACGGAGGCCGTGGATCGGCGTGCCGTCGAAGATGATCTCGCCCTCGTCGATCTTGTAGAACCCGGCGATGCAGTTAAAGAACGTCGTCTTGCCGGCTCCGTTCGGCCCGATGACGCTGACGATCGATCCGGGCTCGATCGTGAAGTCGAGCTTGTTGACGGCGACGAGGCCGCCGAAGTTCTTGGTGATCTGGTTGGCAGTCAGCAGCGGCACCGCTCAGCTCCTGTCATCCGTTGCGCGATGCCGCGCGTCCAACTCAAGCTCGGTGGCGTCGGCTGGATAGCGGGACGTGGCGTCGTCGCCCGCGTTTGACTCGGTGGCGGGGTCGGCGCTGCGTGCCTCGGCCACCGTTGGCTCCCGCTCAGTGCCGGTCTGGGCCTGCGTGCGGGCGGCGACGGCCGTGCCGACCGGGTTCTCGGCGGGCTCCACGTTTTCTTCCTCGACGTGAAGCTCGCGCTGGACGACCCGTGAAGGCAGCAGCCCCTCGGGCCGGAAGCGCATCATCAGGATCAGCGCGGCACCGTAGAAGAGGAAGCGGTACTCGCTGAACTCGCGGAAGAGCTCGGGCAGGCCGATGAGGAAGATCGCACCAAGGACCACTCCCGGGATGCTGCCCATGCCGCCGATGATCACGATGGCGGCGACGTTGATCGAGACGATCAGGCTGATGCTCGTGTTGAAGATGGAGCCGACCAGGCCGGCGAAGACGGCCCCTCCCAGCCCGGCGAAGGCGGCGCCGAGGGAGTACGCCAGCAGCTTGGTCTGGACCAGGTTGATGCCCAGGGCCTCGGCCACGTCCTCGTCCTCACGGATCGCCAGCCAGGCACGGCCAAGCCGGGAATCGCGAAGCCGATACGACAGGAAGGCAATCAGCGCAGCTCCGGCGAGCGCGATGTAGTAGATCTGCGTCGGCCCCGAGAACGGGTTGGCCGGTGGCAGGGGGATCGGCCGCGGGATCAGCGTCATGCCCTGCGGACCACCGAGAAAGTCCTGCAGCAGCGCCGACCCGACGAGGATGCGCACGATCTCACCGAAGCCGAGCGTCGCAATGGCCAGGTAGTCGCCCCTGATCCCGAGGACTGGCAGGCCGAGGAAGGCCCCGAAGATGAACGCGAAGAGGACGGCGATCGGCACGGCGAACCACCAGCCGCCCGGCTCGCTGAACGGAGCGATGTTGAGACCGAGGGGGCCGGCCGATGTGAGGACGCCAACGGTGTAGGCGCCGACGGCAAAGAAAGCGACGAAGCCGAGGTCCAGCAGGCCGGCCATGCCCAGGGTGATGTTGAGTCCGAAGGACATCATCATGTAGAGCACGACCAGTGCCACTACCTGGGCAAAGAACGGTCCCAGGCCATGGGGCAGGACGAGCACGAACAGGAAGGCCAGGATGAACAGCGGCGAGAGCGCCACCTGACGTCGTCGCTTGGGCATTGCCGCGAAGCGTTCCTCGACGCGCGAGCGGTGAAGCTGGCGATGGATCGTGGCCCCGAGCAGGCCGCCCGCGGCGATCCCAATCGCGCCTCCGACGAGACCGCCGATGGCCAGCCCTTCCGTCGCGGGAAGCTCCGGCCGGGTCAGGGTTGCGAGCAGCTGGCCGCCGAGGAAGGCGAGAACGGCTCCACCCACCACGCCGCCGATGACGCCGCCGCGTCGGAAGGCCGAACCCGGGCCGAACCGTTCACCGATGAATCCTCCGATTCCGGCACCGAGGGCTCCGCTCAGCACGATCGCTGCGCCGTAAAGGCTCAGGCCCCTGACCGCGAAGAGCTCCCGCCCGGCCCACGCATATGGGCTGGCCAGCATCGGCGTGCGCAGCAGTCCGGCGAACAGGCCGAGCACGGCAATCGCCAGCGCAGCCACCACCACCGACCTGCGGACGGGGGCCGGAAGCAGGGCGATCACGGCTCCACCGAGGCCCATGGCCAGGCCCAGCACCGTCGGCAGAAGCGGGCCCCAGACCTGGTCGTAGGTGAAGAACGTCAGCAGCTGCCAGAGCCCGGGCACCGCATGCTGCGAGAACGTTCGCAGGTTGACCAGCGGGCCGATCACGACCAGCGCCGTGATCATCGCCCCGGTCACCAGGCCGGCAACCGCGCCGTAGGCGACTATCTGTGAGCGCGTCGCCGCGTGACGGGTGGCGATGTACCCGATCACCACGGGCACTGCCAGGATGGCCGCCTCGCCGAGCGTGATCACGCCGGCAACGAGGCTCTGGCCGTGGAAGACCGGCACGATGCCGACCAGCGCCAGGTAGATGGCGGCGACCCCGCCCACGAAGCCCAGCCACAGCACCGGTCGCCAGGCCCCCAGCATGTCGCGATTTCGGCGCGCTCCGACTGCGACCGCGGTCATGCGCGCTGCCTCGCCAGGCGCTCGCCGAGAATGCCCGACGGGCGGAAGATGAGGATCATCACGAGCATCGTGAAGGCGATCACGTCACGCAGCTGGTTGGGGACCGGCACCCCCAGGCCGGTGAAGAAGAGCTGTGGTCCGATCGACTCGACCTGGCCCAGGAAGAGGCCGCCCAGCATTGCGCCCGGGATGTTGCCGATGCCACCGAGCACAGCTGATGTGAAGGCCTTGATGCCCGGGATGAAGCCGGTGAAGTAGAACACCTGGCGGAACATCAGCCCGTACAACACGCCCGCTGCGCCGGCCATCGCCGCGCCCAGGGCGAACGTGGTCACAATCGAGCGATCGACGTTGATGCCCATCAGCGCCGCGGTTGCCTTGTCTTCCGACACAGCGCGGATGGCCGTGCCGACCTTGGTCCGCATCACGAACGCGTAGAGGGCAGCCATCATGATCACCGCCGCCACGATGACCAGTACCTCGACCCAGCGCATGCGCACGAAGGGAAGGCCCACATCCTGCGCCAGGAAGGTCACCTGCGGGTAGGGAAAGATGCCCGGGCCCAGGAAACCGCGGAAGGTGTACTGGATGAAGAATGACGCTCCGATGGCGGCGATCAGCGGTACCAGCCGGGGAGCGTTTCGGAGAGGCCGGTACGCGAGCCGCTCGACGAGCAGCGCGATGGTGACCGAAACCGCCGCCGCCACGAGCATCATGATCCCGACCGACACCAGCGACAGAAGCGGGTTCGCGTTCAGCAGGCCCATGCCGCTGAGCGTGATCGCGGTGAAGTAGCCGCCCATGGCGCCCGCCATGAAGATCTCGCCGTGGGCGAAGTTGATCATGCGCAGGATGCCGTAGACCATCGTGTAGCCCAAGGCGATGAGGGCATAGATGCTGCCCAGCGTCAGGCCATCAACGACCAGTCTCAGCCAGATGTCGAAGGGAAAACGACCCTGGGTCAGGGTCGCGGCGGAGCCGATCACGACGATCGCCACGACGCTCATCCTGAACGTCCACATGAAGGCCGCGATGGCCAGATCGGTGAAACGCTCGACGTTGCGTGCGTACATCCCTGCTCCGGTGACGGTCGACGGGGGTTAGTCGATGAGCCGGGCGATGTACGCCCGGCTCATCTTCTCAAGCAGGTCCTGTTGGCCTGTTGTTACTCCTCCGGCCGCCAGAACGGATCCGGGGGCCAGTTCGCGTCGGGATCCTGAGCGATCTCCGGCGTGATCTGGTAGATGGCGATGACCGGTGCGCTGCAGTCGCCGTACTCGTCGCACGACAGCGTGCCAGTAATGCCCTCGAAGTTGGAGGTCGCAAAGATGGCGTCTCGCAGAGCCTGGCGACCAACGTACAGAGTGCCGTCGACCTCCACGCCGACCTGCTCGACCGCATCCAGCAGGATGTTGGTTGCGTCGTAGGCGTGAGCGTGGAAGATCTGGATGGGAGCGCTGCCGAAGGACTCCTCGTACTTCTGCAGGAACTCCTGGTAGCCGCCACCGAAGGCGGTGAAGTCAGGGCTCGACAGGTAGGCGCCCTCGACGTTCGGACCGGAGGCGTTCATCGCCTCGGCCGAGAAGCCGGCATCCGCGCCAAGGAGAACGGTCTCCTCCAGGCCCTGGATGTCGCGCACCTGTGCCGTCACGAAGCCGAACTCGGCGGTGAACAGCGGGTAGTAGATGGCACCGGGGTTGCCGGCGGCCAGGTCGGTCAGCAGAGGACGCATGTCGGTCTCGCCGCGCTGCGTGGCACCGCTGCCGGTGATCGTGCCGCCGAGCTCCTGGAAGCGGGCCTCGAACACACCCACGAGGGCCTCAGAGTAGGCCTCGCTCATGTGGATCGTGGCAGCCTCGGTGATGCCCAGCTCGTTGTAGACGAAGTCGGCCGCCACGACGCCCTGGATGGCATCGGAGTGGGCCGTTCGCAGGTAGCCATCGAGCTCGGGGCCGCGCTGCTCCGGATCGGTGAAGGCGGGTCGAGTGTTCGACGGCGAGATGGTCGTGAAGCCGGCGTCGGTGATCGTGCCGATGCCGCCGGCGGTCTCCGCCGAGCAGGTCGAGCCGATCAGGCCGACGATGGTCTGGTCGGCGACCAGGGCCGTGGCGGCGGTGGCGCCGCCCTCGGGCGTACAAAGGGCGTCCTGCGAGCTCAGCCGGATCTCACGGCCGTGGAGCTCGCCTCGATCGTTGATGGCGATCTCGACGCCACGACGGGAGTCCTCGCCGAGCGCCGCGTCGGGGCCCGAGATGACGCCCCAGAAGGCGATGTGGATGGGCTCACCGGCCGGGATCTCGACGACGCCCAGCGGGTCGTCCGGGATCTCGCCCGTGCCCGGGGTTTCACCCGTGCCGGGGGTCTCACCCGTGCCCGGGGTCTCACCCGTGCCCGGTGTCTCACCCGTGCCGGGGGTCTCACCCGTGCCCGGTGTCTCCTGGCCCGTGCCCGGGGTCTCCCCCGTGCCCGGCGTTCCCTGGCCGGGCGTCGGCTGGGCTCCAGGCTGGCAGGCCGCGACGACGAACAGCGCAAGTAGCGCGATCGCCGCGAGTCTCCTCAGCAGCATTGGCTGATTCCTCCTCTATCTGGACCTGGCGTCAACCGGTGATCGGTGGACGCGCCGCGTCGTCCGTTCTGATCGCATCTGGCCCGCCACGGATAGGGTCCGCGGACAATCGAGCCAGACGCTCGGCGTGGTGTGCCGGGCGCACGATCAGCAGCGCGCGGGCTGCAGACGCGATGCCGTATGATAGCCAACAGCGCCTCGTTTGCAACAAGATGCGTCGAGTTGCCCGGGTCGCGCCCCTCGTGCCGAGTGCAGGAGTGGTGTGCGGTTCCGTGCGGCTGACTCGATCGGATCCGGCGGGAGTGAGGTGCCGCAGGCGGCTCCGGCCCGGAGCGCCCATCGCCCACGAGGGATGAGACAGCGTGGAGTATCAGGTCCGTGACGCGCGGCTGACCGACATCGATCGAGTCAGCGAGTTGATCCAGCGAGCCGATCCGTCCTGGACGGACGATCGGATTTCGTACGCGTCGGATTTGTTGCGCCAGCTGATCTATATGCCCAGTGCGTCGGTGATGGTTGCGCTCGAGGGACGCCAGGTCGAGGGAGCGGCGATCCTGTCGCTGCGGCCCTCGGTCGTCGCCCGCGGCTTCGTCGGAACGATCGACCTGATCGCGATCGAGCCTGGCCACGAGCTGGCTGGCTCGGTCGAGGCGCTGCTCAAGGAGATCATTCGATCCGCTCGCAACAAGGGTTGCGTGGCTATCGAGATGGTGCCGCCCGCTGAGCCTGCCCTGCAGGCGGCGCTCGAGAGCCTTGGTTTCGCCCCGGCCCCGGGCATGATCAGCCTGTCACTGACGGCTGCTCGGGCAAGCGTCGGCTGAGCGAGCCGCCCGCGCCTGCGGGCCAGACATGCGCGGCCATCGCCGCGCCAACACAGGAGTAACCGGGTGAGCAAGAACGTCGCCGTCTTCGTCGACGTGGCGAACATTTTCTACGCTGCCAAGGCGGGCGGCGTGGACATCGATTACGTGACACTGCTCAAGTCCGCCGTCGCCGGCCGTGACTTCGTGCGCGCGTACGCCTACACCGGCCTCGATCCGGAGAACGAGAACCAGCGCCAGTTCCACTCATTTCTGGCGCGCAGTGGCTACAAGGTCGTCAGCAAGGACATCCGCAAGTACGGCGATGGCCGGATCAAGGCCAACCTCGACATCGAGCTCGTGGTCGATTTGATGCGACTGGCACGCAACCTCGACATCGCGGTGGTCGTGTCCGGCGACGGAGACTTTGCGCCGGCGATACGCGCCGTCCAGGAGATGGGCGTGCGCGTCGAGGTGATCAGCTTCCGAGGCAACACCAGCTCCGACCTGATCGAGGTTGCCGACCAGTTCACCGACATCGCACAGGTCGCGCGCGTCGAGAAGGGCTCTGCACGCAGCGGCCGACGGGTCGCTGCCGAGGGTGACCTGTCGATGACCGCGGTGCCCGAGAAGGAGACCGAAGGTGCTCCGCGCCGGCGCCGAGGACGCCTCGCCGCCGAGCGGACACCCGAGGTGGCGGAGACGGGTACCGCCGGCAACCTCATCGTCCTCCCCGGCGAGCGCCTGTCACGGGCGCCCGAGGACGAGGTGGACGACGAGAACGGCGCGACGGTAGACGAAGGGGACGAGGCAGCGCAGGGCGAGGCGGCCGAGCGTCGCCGTCGTCGGCGACGGGGTGGCCGCGGTCGTGGCCGCGGTCGCCGTGACGAGATGCCTGTGGGTGAGTCCGCCGTTGCGGCCGAAGGCAACCTGGACGAGGAGGAAGACGACTTCGAGGAGGTGCCCGCGCAGCTGCCCCATCACACGACGTTCGGGTCGGTCTGGGACAGCCAGCTGGGCGTGCCCAGCGCAGTGCCCGTCCAGGGCTCGTACGAGCCCGGCGAGGAAGAGGAGGACTACGAGGAGCCCGAAGTGCCCGAGTATCTCCTCGCCGAGCGTCGCCAGCGCCAGCGCGGCGGTCGCGGTCGGATGCAGCGCGGCGGTCGCCAGGGCGCCTATCAGGCAGCGCTCGAGCGCGAGCGTTATGGCCGCACAGGCGGCAGCTTCGGCGGTTCCCGCCTGCTCGACAGGCCGCCCCGCCAGGACCGACGCCGTGGTGGGCCGCCCGCCGGCGCAGGCCAGCGTCCGCCGCGCCAGGACCGTGACCGGCCGGCACCCGAGCGGCGCCCGGCCGAGGCCCGTGCCAGCGCCCCGTCCGGTGACCCCTGGACGGAGGTCCCCGAGGATCTCGAGGAGCTGCTCCGGGCAGAGCTGACACGCAAGTTGACCAACGGTTCCGCGGACGGTCGGCCGCCGAGCGGCCAACCGGCGCCTGCCCCCGAGGCCGCGGCCGACGAGCCGGCGCCCGCCGCCGAGGCAGCGCCCGACGGCGAGGAGAAGCCCAAGCGCGCGACCCGATCGCGGGCCAAGCCCACGGACGAAGCCGCCGAGGCAGCGCCCGACGGCGAGGAGAAGCCCAAGCGGGCGACCCGATCGCGGGCCAAGCCCACGGACGAAGCCGCCGAGGCAGCGCCCGACGGCGAGGAGAAGCCCAAGCGGGCGACCCGATCGCGGGCCAAGCCAAAGGACGACGCCGCCGAGCCAGCGCCCGACGGCGAGGAGAAGCCCAAGCGGGCCACCCGATCGCGGGCCAAGCCAAAGGACGACGCGGCCGAGGGCTGATCGAAGCCTTGGGCTCCACTTTCCGGACGCGCGGCCAGCCAACGGCGCTGGCGATCGTCCAGCGGGCGATAGCGAACGAACGGGCGCCTCACGCGCTTCTCTTCAGCGGACCGCCGCGGGTGGGCAAGTCGACCCTTGCCCTGGATCTCGCGGCGGGACTGCTGTGCCTGGCGCGCGATCCGGGTTCGCGGCCGTGCCGCGCCTGCACCGCCTGCCGTCGTGTCGAGTCCGGCGGACACCCTGACGTCCACCGTCTCGCCCCTGAGGGTGCCGGGCGCCAGATCCGGATCGGGCAGGTGCAGGAGCTGGCGAGCGAGCTGGCGCTGCTGCCACTCGAGGGGCGCTGTCGGGTGGCGATCGTGGAGCACGCCCAGCGGCTCAATGACGACGCTCAGAACGCCCTGCTCAAGACGCTCGAGGAGCCGCCGGCCGGCGTTACCATCATGCTCTGCGCCGACGAGCCAGCCGGACTGCTGCCAACCGTGGTAAGCCGCTGCGCGCGGATCCGGCTGGGCCCCGTTGCCCCAGCGGTGGTGGCCGGGATAATCGTCGAGAGGGCGGCCGTTGACCGGCTACGGGCCGAGGCGCTTGGTCGAGTCAGCGGAGGCATGGTTGGGGTGGCGCTCGACCTTGCCGCTCAACCCGAGCTGCTGCTGGCCCGTGACCGCATCGCCCGTACCCTCCTCGACCTCGTCGGCGCCGATCGCCGGGCGCGGCTGGCCGCCGCGGCGGGGCTGCTCGCTGACGGAGTCGAGATGACCGCCGTCGCTCCGCCGGCCGACGGACCTCCGACCAGCGACGCAGCCGATCCGTCTGAGGCCGCGGCGACGCCGGTCGATCTACCGTCTCGCGGGGGCCGTTCGGCGAAGACTTCGCCGGCTGAGCGGCGCGCCGCAGTCAGCCAGGTCCTGGCTGTCTGGCGCGACCTCGCACGTGACGCCGCGTTGGCCGCCCGCGGTGCCCGTGCGGAGATTCGCCAGCACGAGCTGCTGGAAGAGATCGCGGACATTGCCGCTCGGACCGATGCCGCGCTGCTGGCGCGCTTCACGGAGCGGCTCGACGTCGCCAGCCGCGCGCTGGATGCGTACGCCAACCCCGAGCTGCTGCTGGACGTGCTGCTCCTGGTCTGGCCCTCGGCGCAGGCACCGTCAGCCGGCAAGAACGCCGCATGACGCGCCTCGAGGCGACTGTCCACGGCCACGTGCAGGGGGTCGGCTTTCGCTGGTACGTCGTCCGGCGCGCGTCGCGACTGGGGCTCACCGGCTGGGTCGCCAACCAGGCCGACGGCTCGGTACGGCTGGTCGCAGAGGGACCGGATGAGGTGCTCGAACGGCTGGCCGAAATCATCTCGCACGGACCGGCCGGTGCTCGCGTCGATCGGGTGGATGCCGTGCGCCTGCCGGCGTCCGGCTCGTTCACCGGGTTCGTCGTCAGGGCCTCCGCTCACGGCGGCGACTGACCGGCGTTTGCTATCGTGGCCGGGTGCCCATCACCAGCCAGCAGAAGTCGGAGGCGTTGAGCCGGCTGCCGCTATTTGCTGGCATCAGCGAGGAATCACTCCGACGTCTGTCCGAGGCCGCCGGCGAGCAGGAATTCGGGCCGGGTGAGTTCATAGTCCGCCAGGGGCAGCTGGGCTCCGGCCTCTACGTCATCCTCGAGGGCGAGGCGAGCGTCCTGCGCGGGTCAACCGAGCTGGCCCGGCTCGGGCCGGGCGAGTTCTTCGGCGAAATGGCCGTGCTCGACCAGCAGCCGCGCATGGCCAGCGTTCGGGCCGAGTCGCAGACTCGCTGCCTCGCCATCGCGTCGTGGGACCTGCTCAGGCAGCTCGAGGAGGACAGTGCCCTGGCGCTCAACCTCATTCACGGCCTCGTCGCCCGGATCCGCGCCTTCGGCGAGAGTCACCGCCACTGACGATGGCGCTGTCACGGCAGCAGCTGGTGGACACGATCGGCGGGCTGTCGCTGTTCGCCGACCTCACACCGACCCAGCTCGAGCAGGTCGCCCACCGATTGGCCGAGGAGTCCTACCCCGCCGGACAGCGGATCCTGCGCCAGGGATTCACCGGCACCGGCTTCTACGTCATCCTCGAGGGCGAGGTGGCCATCCGCATCGACGGCGAGGAGCGCGCCAGGCTCGGCAAAGGCGACTTCTTCGGGGAGATGTCCGTGTTGCTGGGCGAGCCGCCCGTGGCCGATGTGGTCGCCCTGCGCCAGCTGCACGTTCTGCACCTGGGCGGGCCGGAGCTCGAGGGCTTCCTGCGCGAGCATCCGGCGGTGATGCTTCGGATGCTCAGGACGGTCGCCCTGCGGCTGCGGAACGCGAGCCGGTGGCGGAGCTAGCAGACCGGCCGTTCCCACCGGGCGATTACCCGGTCGTGGTGGTCGGCAGCGGCCCGGGCGGGCTGCAGGCCAGCTACTTCCTCAGGCGACTGGGCATCGCCCATGCGGTCATCTCCGCCGATGAGCGACCCGGCGGCATGTTCCGGCGCTTTCCGTTCTTCCAGCGCCTGCTGTCGTGGACGAAGCCCTACGCACCCGCCCCGCGCGACGACCGGTGGTACGAGTGGTACGACTGGAACAGCCTGCTCGCCGACGAGCCGCAGAACCGCTCGATCATGGCCGAGCTGATGGATGGCTCCTCGTCGTTCCCATCGCGCCCGGAGATGGAGCTGAACCTGTCCACGTTCGCCCACCGCACTGGCGTGAGCGTTCGCTACGGCTGCACGTGGCGCGGAACCCGCCGCGATGAAGATCGCTTCGTGCTCGAGACGACCGACGGCGACTACCGCTGTCAGGTCGCCATCTTCGCGGTCGGGGTAGCCCAGCCGTGGAAGCCCGAGACGCCCGGATTCGAGCACGTGCCGCATTACGCGGAGACGCGCGACGCCGCCGAATACGCCGGCCGGAAGCTGTTCATCGTGGGCAAGGAGAACTCTGCCTTCGAGCTGGCCACCGGGCTGCTGCCCTGGGCGCAGCGGATCGTGCTCGCCTCGCCACGCCCGGCGAAGCTGTCGGTCAACCTTCACTCGCTGGCTGGGGTGCGTGCCCGCTACATCCAGCCCGTCGAGGACGAGGTCCTGGGCGGCGGCGTGTTCATCATCAATGCATCCATCGACCGCATCGACCGCTCGGCGGGTGGCTACCGCGTCCGGTGCCTGCGCTCGGACGGCGGTGGTGAGCTCAACGTGGACGCAGACGAGGTGATTGCCGCCACCGGCTGGACCTGCCCGTTGAACGATCTGTCCGAGCTCGGCGTCTCCGTCTTCGGCCGGAGCCTGCTGCCGTCGATGACCAACTACTGGCAGTCGGCCAGCGTTCCGGGGATCTACTTCGCGGGCACCATCGGCCAGGGCGTGGCAGGGATGAAGAAGTACGGCATGCCGGCCAACTCGGGCGCGGTCCATGGCGCTCGCTACAACGCACGAGTGATGGTCGAGCACCTGGCCGAAACCCACTTCGGCGTGGCCAGGCATCAGCCCGTGGTCGAGCCCGAGCGGATCGTCGAGATGCTGCTCCAGGCCGCCACCCGTTCCCCCGAGCTGTGGAACCAGAAGTCTTATCTGTGCCGTGCGGTGGCGCTCGATCCCTCCTCCGGCAGCCGCGACCTCGGCGTCATGCCCTTGGCCGACTTCGTCGACCGGGAGGGCGTTGCCGCGGTTGCCATCGCGGTCGAGACGGACGACAGCGGCGACATCCATCCGGCGGTCTACGTCAGGCCGGCCAACCGACCCGCAGTCGAGACCCTGCTCGAGTCCGACCCGCTGCACGACTTTCGAACGCCGGCGAACCGGGCCCAGATGGCCAGCCTGCTCAAGGAGGCCACCAGCGGGGCGATCCGGTGAGCGCGGAGCGGCTCGACGAGATCAACTCGAGCATTGTCGGGTGCACGCGCTGCGCGCGTTTGGTGGCGTGGCGGGAGGCTGCTGCCCGCACCCCGCCACGTCGATTCGCCGGCCACCGGTACTGGGCCCGGCCCCTCCCCGGGTTCGGCGACCCGGCAGCCAGAGTCCTGGTGGTCGGCCTTGCGCCGGCCGCCCACGGTGGCAATCGGACCGGCCGCATCTTCACCGGTGATCGGTCGGGCGACTTCCTCTTCCAGGCCCTTCACGCGACCGGCTTCGCCAACCAGCCCACCTCGACCCACATCGGCGACGGGCTGGCGGTCATCGACCTCTACATTGCGGCCATCAACCGCTGCGCTCCGCCCGCCAACCTGCCTACGCTCGAGGAGCGGGCCAACTGCCGGCCGTACCTGGTAGCTCAGATTGCCGCTCTCGAGCGGCTGCAGGTCATCGTCTGCCTGGGTGGCATGGCCTGGCAGGGAACGCTGCTGGCCCTCGCTGAGCTCGGCCTCGCTGCCCGCCCGAAGCCAGTCTTTGGCCACGGCCGGGAGGCGCGCGTCGGGCCGTTCCGACTGCTCGGTGCCTATCACCCGAGCCAGCAGAACACGTTTACCGGCCGGCTGACGCTGCCGATGATGGTCGACGTATTCGGTCATGCCCGCCGGCTGGCGGCCACCTGAGAAGGCACCCGCCCGCGGCCGGGCGCCCGCACTCGGCCGCTGGAAGGGGTATCGTGGGGACGATGCGCGTGGGTCGCCGTCCCGCCGCGCAGATCCGCAGCGGGGAGCATATGGCCGGTCGAACCGTGCGCCGAGAGGAAGACGACCTCGCCCAGGAGCTCGAGCATGCGCTGGGCAGCGACGAGATACGGCTCGAATACCAACCGGTCGTGCGGCTGGGAAGCGGGCAGGTCGCCGGGGCCGAGGCGCTCGTGCGCTGGCGCCACCCCCGCCGGGGGATGCTGAACCCGAGCGACTTCCTGCCCGTCGCCAAGCGCAGCGGCATCCTCGACCGGTTGGGTCAGATGGTCCTCGAGCAGGCGTGCCGGACGGCGGCCGGCTGGCCCAGGCCGTCGAGTCGCACCTCCTACTTCGTCAGCGTCAACTTCTCGGTCGACCAGCTCGAGGCGGACTCGGCCGTGGAGTCGATAGTGGCGGCCACCTCGGCCACCGGCCTGGCGCCAGAGCAGCTGGTGCTGGAGGTGACCAGCAACGTCGGCCCGGACGGGGCGCGCGTAGCGCAGACGGTCAGTGCGCTGCGCGAGGCCGGCATTCGCGTCGCGCTCGATGACTTCGGCAGCGCGACGTCGCTGCGCGACCTGAAGCAGCTTGGCGTCGACTTCGTCAAGTTGGACCGCGAGTTCGTGGTCGATGTGGACGGCCCGCCGGCAGATTCGGCGTTTGCCCTGGCCGTGCTTCGCCTGGCCGAGGCGCGCGGGGCAGAGGCGGTGGCCAAGGGCATCGAATCGCGCGAGCAGGCCTGGCGGCTGGCCGAGCTCGGCTGTCGCTACGGCCAGGGGTTCTTCTTCAGCAAGCCCCTCGGGGCCACGGGCATCATCGCCATCCTGCGTCAGGGAACCCTGCGCGGCTGACCGCCGGCTAACCCAGCTACAGCCGCCGACCGAAGCGCGGCTGCAAGACGCCCGCGCGGGCGCGGCATTCACAGCGTCGGTGCTGCGCCGCCACCATCGCGGCGATGGCAATTCTGGCCGGCCTGGCCGGCATTCTGGGGCGTTTTGCCGGGCGTCTCCTGAACACCACCCTCGGCTGGGCGACCACGCTCCTGTTCGGCAAGGTCTCGGCAACACAGCAGACCGTCCTGCTGGTCGTCGTCTTCGCGTCGCTTGGCTGGATCGTCCTGATCGCCGGAGTGATCGTGCCGGAAATCGGCACGATGCTGCTTGCGTTCGTGCCGATTCCCGATTTCGTCGAGGAGACATGGATCCGGCTGGCCATGCTCGCCGGCGCGTTGATCCTGCCGCTGGCTGTCGGCGCCGCGGCGGTCTTCGTCACGCCGGCCGAGCGCCGACCGAGTGGTGCGGCGTCGCTCATCAAGGCGGTGTTGCGTGGCTACCCCTTCACCTTCGCGCTCGCGCTGACCATTGTCGTTCTGGCCGGGGTCGCCACCTTCCGCCGCCTGCGCGCGCTCGCCAAACGCTGGGAGGACACCCATCTGCCGGTGATCGTCAAGCCTGGTGAGTACGACGACGTGCTTGCGCGCATCCACGGCGTCCTTGGCCAGGCGGGCATGCAGACGACCGTCACGCCGGCACCGAAGATCGTCTCGCTGCCACCGAAGGTGCTGGATCAGGCGGCGGGGAAGGCGCTCGGCGCGCTGGTGCCGGACAACCTGATGCTGCTCTCCTCGCCCGAGCTCGAGATCCTGGTCTATCCGTCAGATCTGGCCATGTCGGGCACCAAGCAGAAGGTGGCCGCGGCCCGCGCGGCGATCGTCTCGCGGCTCACCTACGCGCCCGCGTACATGACCGGCGACCCTGCCGCGCAGGCAATCGAGGACCAGATCCAGATTCACGCCCTGGCCGTGCCCGGCGCGGGCCGCGACGCCGACGAACACACCATTGCGGACCTCGACCAGAAGCTGGCAGCGCTGCTCGTGTCCTTCGAGGACTGGGAGACCACCTACCGCCAGCGCCTGCAGCTGGAGCGCGATCTGCTTCGCCAGCGCTCGAGCCCGGGCCAGCCGGACCGCGCCGCGGACGAGCCGTCAGGCGGCGGCCGGGGCCATCTGCTCCAGCGCGCCGCAGCGGCCGGCTTCATCGGCCTGGTCATCGCCGACATCTTCCTGCTGCTCAAGCGCCGGGGCGCCGAGGAGTAGCCGGCTGCGAACAGGACGGCTCGCTCCAGGAAGATTGGCGCGCCCGGCGGGACTCGAACCCACGACCTTCTGCTCCGGAGGCAGACGCTCTATCCGCTGAGCTACGGGCGCTTGCCGTGAAGCGTATCACCGCCCAATGCCCTGGCCGTGGAATCGAAGCGGCCCCTCCGAAGAGGGGCCGCCGCACTGTCCCGGCCGATCCGATGACCGGAGCCATCGGTGCTCTGCCACGCCACAAGGGCATCTATCACGCCGGCTGCACCGGCTACCCTAACCCAGCCTACCCATGACCTTGCGCCTGGGGCAGCGACTACCGCCGAAGCGGCATCGCCCATAGTCTACCTTCGGTCGCGGCCCATCTCAAGGGGTTATGCAGGCTGCATAGTTAACATTCCGTAATCTCTTCGGACCGTCGCAAGGCATCACTCGCCTGTCTCGACGGTGACGCCGGTCATCAGAACGGGATCAACGGCCAGGTCCTGGTTTGGCCCGGTCGTCTCGCCCTCCACGATGTCATCGGCCACATCCATGCCCTCGAGCACCTCGCCGAAGATCACGTATCCGCCGCCTTCGAGGTGGGGCGCATCGCCGACCAGGATGAAGAACTGCGAGCCTTGAGAGTTCGGCGCCACCGTGCGGGCCATCGCCACCATGCCGCGCGTGTACTCGCCGACGACCGGCTCGTCAGGGATGGTGTAGCCCGGGCCTCCGCTTCCGTCACCCTGCGGGTCGCCGCCCTGGATCATGAAGCCGGGAATGATCCGATGGAAGCCGACGCCCTCGTAGAAACCTGCCTGAGCAAGATTGATGAAGTTCCGGCTGGCGACCGGCGCCGAGTCGGTGAACAGCTCAATGACGATATCGCCCAGCTCGGTGCTGACCGTTGCGGTGGTGCCGTCACCGGCCGGCGCTGCGGGCGGGCTGGCCAGCGGGGTGACCGCCGGCGGAGTGAGTCCGGCGATGGGCGTCCGTACCGGTGTCGGCTCGGGACCGGGCACGAAGCTGTCGAGCACACCGGACATGAGCACGACGATGACCAGCAGCACTGCGGCCATCGAGCCGCCGACGGCCATCGCTGCTGTCGCCAGGGCGCGGGGGCTGTTGGGCTCCGTCGCCCAGGCCGGGTTCGCTCGCTCCTTCTGGCGCGGCTCGTGGCGCGCGTCGCGCGGCGTCCGATGGCGGGCGTCGCGGTTGGTGCTCATCTGGCTCCACCTCCGGTTGCGCTGCTCCGCGCTGCCTCCAGCGCGGACGAGAACTCGATCGACCCATTGAGCAGCGCCTCGCCCAGGATGATGGCGCTTACTCCGGCCGCAGCCAGCTCGGGCAGCATCGCCGGATCGGTTACTCCGCCGGCGAGCTGCAGCTCGACGTCCCGGCTGGACAGCTGCCTGAGCAGTGTGACATCCGGCCGGGCACCTCCGTGCGACAGCACCAGCCGCTGCACGCCCTCAGCCGCCAGCCATTCGACGAGCTGATCAATGGACGGGGCCCGTCCATCCGGCCACGGATATGCGGCGAGCCGGTCAGGTCGCGGGTCCAGGCCGACCGCCAGCCAGGCCCCGCCGATGCGGACGCACTCGCGCAGGCGTTGAGGCGACTCGGCGGCGACCCAAAGCGGAATGACGACTCGTGTTGCTCCAGCCGCGAAGGCCAGCTCGACCTGCTCGGGCCCGTCCACGCCGCCGGCCAGCTGCAGGGGTACGGCAACTGTTCGGGCGACCGCCTGGATGGCAGCGGTGTTGACCGGTGCGCCGCGCTTGGCGCCGTCGATGTCGACCAGGTGAACCTGCCGCGCCCCGGCCTCCACGAAGTGGCGGCAGATGCGCTCCGGCCGATCCGTCGGAGCCCCTTCGCCGGTCGCCGCGCCCGGCCAGAAGACGAGCCGCGAGCGACCGTTGACGAGATCCAGGCTGGGGACGATCTCCATCAGGCCGCGACGGTCGTCGGCGCCAGGCCCACCTCTGCCAGGGCACGCTGGACGGCGGCCAGCGTCGACTCGATGTCCTCCTGGGTGATGCCGTAATGGGTCACTGCCCGGACGCGCGTTCCGCCCGGGTAGTCCAGCATCCCCACGCCTTCCGATGAGAGTGCCTCGAGAAAGGCGCTGCGCAGCTCGGGCCTGGTCAGCTCGAAGAAGACGAAGTTGGTCCGGACCCGAGCCGGGTTCAGGTCGGTCACGCCGGGCAGGCCGACCAGGCCCTCGGCCAGGCGCCGGGCGTTGGCGTGATCCTCGGCCAACCGCTCGATCATGCCTGCCGAACCGTCGCGAAGGGCCACCAGGCCGGCAGCGGCAAGGACGCCGACCTGGCGCATCCCGCCGCCGAGCAGCTTGCGCGCGCGCCGCGCACGCCAGACGAAGTCACGGCTGCCGACGACGATCGAGCCGACCGGGCACGACAGCCCCTTTGAAAGGCAGAACGTCGCCGAATCCGCCGCCTCCAACAGCCTGCGGACGGGCTGGCCCAGCGCCACCGAAGCGTTGAAGATTCGCGCCCCGTCGACGTGCAGCGGTACGCCGCCATCTCGTGCGACCGCGCCGACCGCGTCAACGTACTCGGCCGGCAGCGGCTGGGCCATCGAGTCGGCGTGCGTGTTCTCGACCGTCACCAGCGCCGTGATCGGGTCGTGCGGGTCGCTCGGCTCGCGAAAGGCGGCGCGAATGGCGCTCAGCTCCATCCGGCCGTCGGTGTCCCACGGCAGAAGCTTCATCGAGGCGCCGACGACGACGGCGTAGTTGGCCGCCTCGTGGGCAAACGAGTGATTGCCGTCGCCGCCGATGATCTCGCCGCCTCGCGGCACGTGGGCCATCAGGCAGACGAGGTTGCCCATCGTGCCGCTCGGGACGAACAGGCCGGCTTCCTTGCCGGCCAGCTCGGCGGCCCGCTCTTCGAGCGCGATGACGGTGGGGTCGTCACCGAAGACGTCGTCACCCAGCTCGGCTTCAGCCATCGCGCGGCGCATCTCGGGCGTCGGATGGGTAACCGTATCGGAGCGCAGATCGATCTTGAGTCGGGTCATGGGGAGGCCCGAGTATACGTTCAGCAGGCCGTACCCACTCGTCAGCCAAGGTGCCCGACTGACAGGTCGAGTGCCTCCTGCTATCCTCATGACTCGCCGCAAGGACCCGTGGTGTAGCGGCCCAACATGCCAGCCTGTCACGCTGGAGATCGCCGGTTCGAATCCGGTCGGGTCCGCCACTCTCCTTTCCGTCCACGAGGTATCCGAGATCTCCCGATCAGTCGGCGATCGGCGCTTCCCGCTCGCCGCCCTGGCGGTGGCCGGTGTCCTCCTCGTGACGGTGTGGCTGATCCTGGACGCGTTGGGCACGCGCCCGCCCGTCGCGCCGTTGGCCACGCCCACGCTGGCCGGCCCTGCCATCTCCTCGCCGGGCACGACGACCCCCGCGGGAACCCGCGTCGGTGAGGCCACTGCCTCGCCGAGTGCCGAGCCGACCGCCGCGACCTCGCCCGACCCGGCGGCTCCCACCCCCGAGCCGGCAGAGGTCGACATGGCCTTCGTCCCGGTCGTGTCGTTCTGGTCGGACCAGTCCGACGTCCCGCTGGCAGGTTTGCTTGCGAGCATGCGCGACGGGCTGACGCGCGGCGGCGGCCACCTGATTGTCCCTGCTCAAGACCGCGAGGCCATCGCCAAGGCGCTCGGCATCAGCATCCACCCCAGTGTCGCGTCGGGCGATGTCGACGAGGTCAGGGCGGCTGTGCGCGACGGCGGCTTCGGTGTCCTGCGCGCGACCGACGTGACGCCGGCCGTCCGTGCCCTGTCGATTGACGGCGCCAGCCTGTTCGGCAACGATCGGCTCAAGGACCTGGCCGACTGGCCGCTGACGGCCCGGGTGGCGGAGGATCAGCCTTTCGACCCGGCGAACGCGTGGACGATCGTCGCCGTCGGCGACATCCTGATCGACCGCGGCGTGGCCAACCGTGTGTTCACACGCGGCCAGGGCGTCGACTACCCGTACGATGGCGGTACGGCCCGGATCACCGCAATCCTCTGTTGCTCCGACTTCGGCTGGCCGATACCGACGGTCGAGAAGACGGGCAACGATGGCGCCGTCCGCGCGCTGCTTCAGGCCGGCGACCTGACCATCGGCAACCTCGAGTCGGCGGTCGTGCCCAACGCGCGTATCGCCAGCGGCGGCTTCCGCTTCCATGGGCGTCCGGAGATGCTCGATGGAATCGCCAATGCGGGGTTCGACTTCCTGTCGCTGGCCAACAACCACATCGGCGACGCGGGCGAGGAGGGGATCCTCAGGGCAATGCGCGAGCTAGACGCCCGCGGCATTTTGCACGCCGGGGCCGGTCGCACCCCGCGCGAGGCGCGCCGAGCTGCGGAGACGGTGGTCAATGGTCAGAGGGTCGCGATCGTGGCGTGCGACGCCATCCAGCGCCGTTACGGGGTCAGCTCGGAGCGCACCGGATCACTGGCCTGCCGCGACGAGCGCGTGGTTGCCGAGATTGAGCGCCAGCGCGCCGACAGCGACGTGATCATCGTCTTCCCCCATTGGGGCCGCGAGTACCGCGCCGAGCCGCGTCCGTACCAGCGCGCGATGGCGCGCGATTGGGTGGCCGCCGGCGCCGACGTAATCATCGGGGCCCACTCGCACTGGGCCGGCGCGATCGAGGAGGTGGACGGCCGGCTCGTCTTCTACTCGCTGGGAAACTTCGTCTTCGACCAGTACTGGCAGACCGAGACCCAGCTGGGGCTGATGCTGGAGCTGACATTCCACGCTGACCGGCTGGTCCAGGCTCGGTTGCACCCGACGATCATCGTCGACCAGGCGCAGCCGAACCTGCTCGACGAGCCGGAGGACCGGCAGCGCGTGATCGATCAGGTGCGCGACGGCTCGCGGGGCTTGCTGCCTTACTAGCGGAGGCCGGCGAAGAGGTCGTCTTCCGGTATGCGCACGCCGACCCGCGAGGCGCGCAGCGTGAAAGCTTCTGTCGGCATCAGCTCGCGCCAGTCGTCCGGTGTCAGCGCAAGCAGCGGGAAGGTCCGCGCCAGCTGGGTCACGTGCTCGCTCATCGCGCGGTGCTTTGCCTCGAGGTGGTGGGCCACATCGACCCGCGTGGTAACGGGCCCCTGGGCGGCCGCCATGCGGGCAAGCTGTGCCTCGCGTTCACGCCGCTGTTCGTCGGTCTCGTCGGCCGCTGGCTGCCACCATGCCTGCGCGCCACGCTCGATGGCGCGCTGACGAACCTCCTCCAGGCGGGCGAACTCGGTCGCAACCTCGTACAGCTTGAGCGGCGGCTCGGCGTCGTCCGCCGCTCGCTCGAACGCCGCTTTGGTGATCAGCGCGGCGCGGATATGATCGGGGTGGCCGTAGCCGCCGAAGTCGTTGTACGAGACCATGACCTGAGGGCGGGTGTCGCGAACGATGGCCAGCAGGCGGTCGACCGCCTCGTCGAAGTGCGCCTGCCAGAAGGAGTCCGACGCGTCGTTCTCGGGCGTGCCCATCATTCCCGAGTCGACATAGCCCAGCCAACGGTGGTCGATCGCGCCGAGATGGGCAAGCGCGCGGGCAATCTCGAGGCGCCTGAGCTCGGCCAGGCGGGCGTGGTTCTCGGGCGTGTCCAGCTCGGGCAGGACGATCTCGCCGTGCTCGCCCCCGGTGCAGGTCACGCACACGACGTGGGCGCCCTCCGCGGCATAGCGCGCCATCACGCCGCCCGTCGAGATCGACTCGTCGTCAGGGTGGGCGTGTACCAGCAGCAGGGTGGGTCGGTCGGCCATCTGCCGATGATAGGATCGGCCGGATAAGGGAGGTCCTTTGAGCGACGAACGTGAGCGCTGGGCGCTGATTCTGGGCGCCAGCAGTGGCTTTGGTGAGGCTGCCGCGTTGGCCCTCGCCGCCGACGGCTACAACATCTGTGGGGTGCACCTCGACCGGCGGCAGGGGATGGCGCGCGTGGAGGAGATCAAGTCGCGCATCGCCGGCCACGGTCGGGAGGCGCTTTTCTTCAATGCCAACGCGGCCGACGAAGGCCAGCGGGCCAAGGTCGTCGCTGAGCTCGCGGCGCGGTTCCAGTCATCGGCCGGCGCCCGACCATACGTGCGCGTGCTGATGCACTCGCTGGCGTTCGGCACGCTCAAGCCGTTTCTGGCCCAGGACCCGGGCGACGCGATCAATCGCAAGAACATGGACATGACTCTTGACGTGATGGCCCACAGCCTCGTCTATTGGGCACAGGACGTCTGGCGCGCGGAGCTGTTCGGCGAGGGATCGAAGGTGTACGCGATGACCAGCGAAGGCTCCTCGCGCGTGATCGGCAGCTACGGTGCGGTCAGCGCCGCGAAGTCGGCGCTGGAGTCCCACTGCCGACAGCTGGCCATGGAGTTCGCGAGGCTGGGGACCGGTGTGACGGTCAATGCCATCCGCGCCGGCGTGACGATGACCCCGGCGCTGATGCAGATCCCCGAGGCCCGGGAGCTGATCGAGCATGCAACCAACCGCAACCCGATGGGCCGCATGACGACCGTCGACGACGTGGCACAGGCCCTCGTTCGGCTGTCCGGCGAGGGAACGCACTGGATCACGGGCAACGTGATCGGCGTCGACGGCGGCGAGCTGGTCAGCGGCTGATCAACGAGGTGAGCCAGCCGGGCGCGGAGCGGCGGTTGCCGGACGTCGAGCCGCCGTCCGTCCGCGACCACCTGGCCAACGAGCGCACCCTGCTGGCCTGGGTCCGGACCGCTCTCACGGTCGTCGGCCTCGGTTTCATCGTCGACCGGCTGGCCCTCGAGGGGGTGGCGGGCCGGCCTGAAGCGCTGCTCGGCATCGCGCTGGTCATCATCGGCGGCCTGATCGGTGCGGCCGGCGGATGGTCCTTTCTGCGGGCGCGACGCGAGATGCTCGCCGGCCGTTATCACCCGTCCATCGGACTGCATCTGGCGCTGGTCGCAGCCGTCGTGTTGGGGTCGGTGGTGGTCGCCGCGTTCCTGCTCACCAGCCGCCCCGCCGGGGCCTGACCTCGCGACCGGCGGTCGGCTCAGGGCGTGTAGCCGGTCAGCTCCACGTAGGCATCGCCGGCCAGCGGGGAGCCCGCGCGTGTGGCCGAGACGTGCTGAGAACCCTCCCAGTAGATGACCCCGGTGGTGGGGCGTGTGTCGAGCTCCTGGTCGGCCACGGTGGGCGCCAGCTCGACGATCAGCTGCTGGCTCGGGATCGAGATGCGCCAGCCCGCCGGCCAGGTGATGCCGGTGCGAGGGCTCGTCCACTCGCCGGTCTCCTCGATTACCAGCTCCTCGCGCGGCAGGTGGAGCGCCTCGCCGTCGGGCTGGACCAGCGTGCCGTAGATGAGCGGGAAGTCACCCTCCGCGTCCCGGACCATCGAGACCGTCAGGTCAGTACCGTCCTCGAGGTTGATCGCGAACCAGTCCCAGCCTCCGCCACCGACGGCGATGAAGTCGCCCCACTGGTGGTCGAACCAGGCCGTTCCCTCGACCGGGATGCTCTCGTCGTCTAGTGTCAGCGTGCCGCCTGCCAGCATGCGCGGCCACGAGTAGTAGTACGAGCCGCCGGCCGGGCCGAAGTCGACCCAGCCGTCGCCGTCGTGCAGCAGCGGCTCGGCTCGGGTCGACTGGAGCGCCAGCTGGATGGCAAAGCCGGCCTCCGCTGCCGACGCGGAAAGGCGGTCATTTCCCAGGCGGCCGGCCATCCGCCACGGTTCGCCGGCAGTGACCGTCGGCGGCTGCTCGGCCACCGGCGCCCCGATCATCTGGCTGAGTGGATCGCCGCCGGCGATGGCCAGATCGAAGCCGCCGTCCAGACCGGCCGCCGCGCCCCGGTCCACCTGCGGCCCGATCTCCGCCCGCTGCTCGTACAGGAATCGATCGCCCGCCTCATCGGTCAGGGCCAGGTGGGAGGCCCAGGTGACGGGGAAGGAGCCGCGCTCGGCGCGGAAGATGACGAACTCGAAGCCGAAGCGGCGGCCATCGTCTGCGCGCAGGTGGCCCGTGTAGTACCACCACTCCGTCAGCCGGGCGTGGGGTGCCTCGTCGCGCGGCAGGTTGATCGGCTGAGGGTCAGCGGCCGGCGTGGGCGCGGGTTGAGCCGGCGGCGGCGACGGCCGCGCCGGCGGATCCACGCCCAGCAGCCGTCCTTCCGGCGAGCAGGCCCCCGCAACCAGCACCACGACGAGCGCCAGGGCCGCCGTCTCGGGCAGGTGCAAACGGGTCGAGATGAAGCGCCGGACACGCGCCGGCAGCCACCAGTTGCGGTCGCCCAGCAGGCGCATCGTCGAGGGCACGAGCAGCGCCCGCACGACCGACGCATCGAGCGCCACGGCGATGGCCACGCCCAGCCCCAGCGCCTTGATCAGCACGATGTCGGCGAAGGCAAACGATCCCGCCACGACGACCACGATCAGCGCGGCCGAGGTTACGATCCGGCCCGAGCGCTCCATCCCGCGCGCCACCGCCTCGCGGTTGTTGCCGGCCCGGTCGTAGACCTCTTTCATGCGGCTGAGCAGGAAGACCTCGTAATCCATCGACAGCCCGAACAGGACGCAGAAGAGAATTACGGGCAGCGTGGTCTCGACGAAGCCCAGAGGCGTGAACCCGAGCAGCGCGGAGAGGTTGCCGTCCTGGAACACCCACACGAGCGCGCCGAAGGCGGCCGTGATCGACAGCGCGTTGACGAGGATGGCCTTGATCGGCAGGACCAGGCAGCGCAACAGCACGAACAGCACCACGAAGGTGGTCAGCAGGATGAAGGCGGCCGTGCGCGGGAAGTCCGCCGCGATCCGATCGACAACGTCGCCCACCTCGGCCGCACCGCCACCGACCAGCACGCTCATGCCCGTCGGCGGGGCGAGGGTGGAGGTCGGGTCGCGCAGGTCGTCGACCAGCGCCTGGCCTTCCTCCCTGTTGGGGCCGTACCAGGTGTAGAGCGTGAAGGCGGTCAGGTTGCCGCGCGTGGTCCGGGCAAGCGCGTCGGCGACGAAGCGGTCCGCCGGCCCGCCGGGGGCACCGTAGAGCAGTTGGTACTGCTCGCGTTGCAAGCGTGGGTCCACGTCAACCATTCCATCCACATGGGCGACTCGCGGATCGTCGGCCAGGCGGCGCGACCAGTCATAGAGCGCGCCCACGTTGGCCGGCTCGGTGGCCCGACCGGTCGTCCGGATGGCCATCACCAGCGGCGCGAACTGGCCCTCTCCGAAGTTGTCCACCAGGACGTCATAGGCCTCCCGGGATGGTACGCCGGGCGGCAGGATCGACGCGTCGGGAGCGTTGAATCGAGCATGCAGGAACGGCGTGCCGAGCAGCAGCAGGAAGGCCAGCGTCGGCACGAAGAAGAGCAGCGGTCTGTCCATCACCCGATTGGCCAGCCGTGCCCAGGCGCCGTCGCCGCTCAGCCGAAGCGGGCCGCGCATGACCGGCAACGAGTTGACGCGCGGCCCCAGGAAGGCCAGCACCGCGGGCAGCAATGTCAGCGCCCCGACCACGGCCATGGCCACCACGATGGCGCCGGCGATGCCGACCGAGCGCAGGACCATGAAGTCGAACAGCATCAGGCCGATCAACCCGAGCAGCACGGTCAGTCCAGAGAAGAACACCGCTCGGCCGGCGGTGGCCACGGTCATCGCCACCGCGTGCTCGCGTGTCGGGTGACTGCCATGGCTGAGCTCCTCGCGAAAGCGGCTCGTCAGCAGGAGCGCGTAGTCGACGCCGAGGCCCAGCCCGAGCAGGGTCGCCAGGTTGAGCACGAAAATCGAGAAGGGAGTCAGATGCGTGGCGATGAAAATCAGTCCCAGCGCCACGACGACGGCACCGCCGCCAACGACGATCGGCACGCCGGCGGCCACGACGCTGCCGAAGACGAGCAGCAGGGCCAGCGCCGCAAGGGGCAGCGAGATGAGCTCGCTGCGCTGCAGGTCACGTTCCGAGACCACCTGGATGTCGCCGTAGAAGGCCGGGCCACCGGCGAGGAAGGAGCGCATCCCGGGGACATCGACCAGCGCCTGCTGGACGGGCTCCAGGGCGAGCGGCGACTGGTCGGGCGAAAGGTCAAGGGTGACGATCGCGTACACGGTTCGGCCGTCGGCACTGACCTGTCGTGGTGCGAGGTGGTGGGTCAGCACCTCGTCGACGTGTTCGGCCTGGGGCACCCGGCTCAGGGCTCGCGCTACGGACAGCTCGAACTGTGGGTCACCGGCGCGAGCGTCCGTCTCGCTCTGCAGCACGACGACCATGGCCGACGGCGCAAGTCCGAGCTCCTCTTCGAGCACGATCCGCGCCCGCGACGCTTCGAGGTCGTCGGTGGTGAAGCCCCCGGCGCTCAGCGCGCCGGGCAGCTGCGGGGCCAGCGGCAGCGCGGCGAGAAGGGCGAACAGCCACGCGCCGGCGACCAGCCGCCGGCGAAGCGCGCAGAAGTAGCCCAGGCGGTAGAAAAGGTTCATCGGTCAGCAGAAAGTTCCTGCGCGCAGCATGCGCCGTCGTCGGCGAGTGCGCCGCGGCGGCTCAGCCCTCGTCGGCGCGCGGCTCGTCGAGCGGCTCGACCACCGCCACATCCAGTCGTACCGGCTGGCGCCCGCTGCTCTCGCCATCGCCGCCGACCAGCTCCAGCGAGGCCTCGACCGTCGCCACGCCGCGAACGGTGGCCAGCGCACCGCAATAGCGCACCACCGCCAGTCGAACGACGCGCTCAAGCACGCCGACGGTCAGCCGCTGACAGCGGACGACGAAGTGCAGCGCAATGCGCTCGTACTCCCACGGCGGCTGATCGGCCTGGAACCCCTCGACCTCGACATCGACGGCGAGCAGGCTGAGCCGCCGCTTGCGCAGCATCTGGACGACATCCCAGGCGGCGCAGGCACCGGCGCTGGCCAGCAGCAGCTCGATCGGCGAGTAGCCGGTTGGCGGACGGGCATCGTCGCCGGGCGGGGCGGGGGCGTTGATCTGGATCGTGTAGCCGGCGTGGCTGCCGGTCGAGACGAATCGGCCCTCAGCGGATTGCCAGGCGACGGCTACTCGCCGATGACTGCCCAGATCAGGCCCATCAGGATGAAGATACCGACCAGCAGCATCACGAAGGCCGGCGCGCCCATCTGCTGGGGCCCAAGGCCCAGGCTGGCCAGCAGGAACATGCCGACAGCCCAACCGATGAAGAGCAGGAAGAACAGCCAGCGCGTGTTGACGCTGGTCAGCGCCCGAACCCAGCCCGTGTAGCGGCGCTCCGGGACCAGCGCGGCGCGGATGAAGATGTACATCATCACCGCCGCCATGGCCACCGAGCCGAACAGGGCGAAGGGCTCGGCGATCAGCGACTGGAAGGGGTGCAAGGTCGAGACGGCGACGATGCCGGCGAGCAGAAAGGCAAAGACGATGCCCAGGGTGCGCAACCTCTCCATCGCGGCCGAGTCTATCAAAGGGTCGGGTCGGGGTCGTGCTCGTCGGTGGTCCTCGGTCGGGGCTATCATCGGAGCCTGCTATGCAGGCTGCATAGCGCATATTCGGAGGTCGGAGGCGGGCTGATGGCCGTCGAACCTGCACAACCGGACACTCGCGCCGTCAACGGGCACTCGGCCGTCGAGGAAGCCCCCTTCGTCAACCAGCGCGATCCCGCCCGACGGTTGGGGCCTGACGGCCGGCCGGCGATCAGCCGTCGCGCACCCATCTGGGCGGACGTCCCCGACGAGAAGTGGAACGACTGGCGATGGCAGCTGTCCAAGCGGATCAACACGCTGGAGGAGGTCGAGCAGGTCCTCAACCTGACCGATGAGGAGCGCGAGGGCCTTTCCGCCGACGACAAGTTCCGCGTCGACATCACCCCCTACTTCGCCAGCCTGATCGACCCTGACAATCCCAACGATCCGATCCGTCGCCAGGTCATCCCGCTCGGCCGCGAGCACCAGGCCTTCACCGCAATGATGGAGGACTCGCTCGCCGAGGACCGCCACTCGCCCGTGCCGGGCCTCGTCCATCGCTACCCCGACCGCGTGCTGATGCTGGTCACGACTCAGTGCGCCTCCTACTGCCGCTATTGCACCCGATCCCGGATCGTCGGAGATCCCACGCAGAACTTCAACTCCCGCGAGCACGAAGCCCAGCTGGACTACCTGCGCCGCACGCCCCAGGTTCGTGACGTGCTGATCTCCGGCGGCGATGGCATGACCCTCGCCCCGAAGCTTTTCGAGCGCATCATTCGTGGCCTGCGCGAGATCCCGCACATCGAGGTCATCCGGATTGGCACGCGCGTGCCCGTGTTCCTGCCCCAGCGCGTTGACGACGAGCTGTGCGAGATGCTCTCTCGCTACCACCCCATCTGGATGAACCTCCACTTCAACCACGCGCAGGAGATCACCCCCGAGGTCGCCCGCGCGGTCGACAGGCTGACCCGCGCCGGGATCCCGATCGGCAACCAGTCCGTGCTGCTGGCGGGAGTAAACGACTGCGTCAATATCCAGCGGGAGCTGGTCCAGCGGCTGGTCGAGATCCGGGTCCGGCCCTATTACCTCTACCAGTGCGACCTGGTCGAGGGCTCCGGCCACTTCCGCACGCCGGTCGGAAAGGGACTCGAGATCATCGAGGGCCTGCGTGGCCACACCAGCGGCTATGCCGTGCCGACCTACGTCGTCGACGCGCCGGGCGGCGGCGGGAAGATCCCGGTCATGCCCAACTACCTGATCAGCTACTCGGATCACAAGGTCGTGCTGCGCAACTACGAGGGCTACATCACGACCTACGAGGAGCCGCTCGACTACCGCCCGCATGACAAGGCGTCGTGCTCGGCCTGCCGCAGCACGCGACCCGAGCCGGGCCAGTCGGGCGTCCATGGCCTCCTGCAGGGCGAGCGAATGTGGATCGAGCCGGAGGGCTTCAGCGAAGTCCACTCACGCGGCAACGTCGAGGCGCACCGGCTGCAGCGGCCCGACAAGTGGATGCCCTACGGCGTCGGTGCGATCGAGGGCCAGCCGCGCTCGTTGCCGGTGCTCGAAGGCGGAGCGGGCACGGCCCCCGCCGACCAGCAGGAAGACGGCCCGTCGAAGTGAGCCGGGCCTTCGACCCTGGCACGCTCGAGCTGCTCGACCGCACTCGCGAGGTCCAGATCGTGACCACGCGGCCCGACGGAAAGCGCCCATCGACGACGATCTGGGTGGTCGTGGACGACGGCGAGCCCTACATCCGCTCCTATCGGGGTGATCGTGCGCTCTGGTATCGCGACGCGCTCGAGCGCCCCGACGGAGTCGAGCTGCAGGTTGCCGAGTTGCGCCTCCCTGTTCGGCCCGTGCCTGCCACCGATGACCTGTCGGTCGCGCGTTGCTCCAGCGCGCTGGAGCGGAAATACGCCTGCGACCCATCCACCCCGGCGATGGTCGGCGAGGCGGTTATCGACACCACGCTGCGCCTGGAGCCGCGCTAGGCGGCCACCGACGCGGGGATCAGCTCCGCTGGCCGCGCGGCATCCACGTCTCCTTCTCGAGTGCGTTGCCGCCTCGATCCGGATCCCCTGGCTGATGGGGTCCGCCTCGCCCAGCGCAACACGAAGTCGCCGAATGGGGCAGCATGGGCCTGCGGCTGCCTACTTCCGGCCGCGCCGGGCACGGCCCGGCGGATGCATCGGCGGAGGCGCACGAGCTGGAGCTTCGCGAAGTCCCCGGACTGCCGGATGTGAACGTCAACCCGCCGGTTGTGGCGGAGTCGGGCGACCCCTTTGCCGCGCTCCGCGTGACTCATCTGGTGGCACGACTCCCCCGTGGCCGGGCGCTGCGCGTACGCGATGTGGTCGATCGCCTCAACGCGGAGCACCTCGACTGGGCCTTCTCGCGGCGTGTCGTCCTCGACGTGATCGTCCAACTGCAGGCCAACTGGCAGACCGACTATCGGACCCGGGCCGGCATCCTGCTGGAGGGCGGTCCGGCTGGCGAGGAGCTGACCCTTGAGGACACGAGTCGACTGGAGCCGTGGCTGGTCAGGCAGGCCGAGCGGCTGGCGGCCGAGTGCCAACAGCGGCTGCGCGATTTCTCAAGGCAGGAGGGCGAGCTGCCCTAGGCGCCCACCGGCCGCACGTCCGTGCTGCGCTCAGCCCGCTCCGGAAGCGAGACGCCCATTGCGCGGTACACGCCGTAGAGCGCGTTGAACTCAGGCTCGCGCTGGCCCGCCCATTGGTTGGTGAAGTAAACGAAGACAAGCCGCGCGTCGGGATCGATCCATAGCCGCGTACCCGTCGCACCCCCGTGGTCAATCACCCTCGGCGAGCCGGGCACCTCCGCGTTCAGGGTGGGCTTGCCCCAGGCAAGGCCATGACGCACCGGCCGCACGTCGTCTTCGGTCGTCGACGACGCGCCCGGCACGCCCCCCGCGTGGTCGCTGCCCATCAGCTCGATCGTCTCTGGAGCAAGGGGCATCCAGCGCTGGCCGACCCTGCGCGGCGCCAGCAGCGATGAGCCGAAGCGCACAAGGTCGTCCAGCGTGCCCCATAGCCCCCCGCCCGGGTGGGCCAGAGCGACGACGAAGCGGAGCAGGAACCAGCGCTTGATCGCATTGTCGGCGCCCACTCCGTGCACCGGCACGATGGTTCGCCGTCGACGCCGCGGATCGAAGGCGGTGTCGCGCATGCCCAGCGGATCGAGCAGCCGCTGCTTCAGGAAGGGGCCGGCGGCCATTCCAGAGACCCGCTCGGCGATGAGTCCGAGCAGGTAGAAGGTGCTGCTCGAGTACTGCCAGCGACTTCCCGGTTCGAAGTCGAGCGGCGCTTGCAGCGCAAGGCGCGTCAGCCTGGCGGCGCTGGGGCGCTCGCGCCGGATCACCTCGGGCAGCGCATCGGGAACCCCCGACGTGTGGCTGAGCAGATGACGCACGGTCACCGCTCGCTTCTCGGGGGTGTCGAACTCGGGGAGCCAACGGGCGACAGGCGCGTCCAGCTCCACCCGACCGTCCTCGACCAGCTGCATGAAAGCAGTGGCGAAGATCGGCTTGGTGACCGAGGCGAGGAAGAAAAGGCTGTCAGCGTCGATCGAAGGTCGGCCGCGGCGGGGCAGCGCGTCGGAGCCGGCGACGCCCTTGCGCACGAGGCCACGGTCATCGCCGATGGCAAGCGCACTCAGCGCTGTTCGTCCCTCCGCCGCGTCGCGAGCGAGGCCCTCGAAGACGCCGTCGAGCGCCTCGGCAGTCAGTCGCACGTCCCTGACGATAATCGGGCTGGCCATGAAGCGCAGCCAGCTGATCAGCGAGACCCGCCGCCTGATTGCCGAGGGTGAGCGCCTGGCCGCGTCGCCATCGCTCGGTGGCCTGCGGCTGTGGCTTCAGCTTTCGGACGAGCTGCTCAGCAGCGCCTGGGGCAGGATGGACCGCTATCACCTCGCCTGGCTTATGGTCGGTCGCCCGGACGATGCCGTGCGCGGCCGGCCGATGACACCTCAGGAGGAGGCCGACTACGTCCGGCTGGTTGCCGGCCAGAAGACAGCCGCCCTGCGCATGAGCCTCAAGGCAGTGGAGGAGCAGCACATGCCCTTCGTGGGGGAGACGCCGGAGCAATGACCTCGGCCGAGGCCGGCCCGGTCAGCTCGGGCGCAGCGCGATCAGCGCGTGGTGCGCCAGGCCATGATCGCCAGCGCTGCCATTGCTATGCCGTGGTGGATGGCATAGACCTGGGCCATGTACTCGCTGAAGCCGGCCGGTGAGATGCGTTCCAGCAGCGGCTGCGTTGCCCCTTCGAGCAGCAGCTGGCCAAAGACGTATGACACGAACATGCCCACCAACCACGCGACTATGGCCAGCACGACGGCGAGGATCCGCAAGGACCAGTTACGCGGATGTGGCCGACCCTGCCAGGCTCCGTGATTGATGGCCCGGCCGATGATCCATCCGCCGCCGATGGCGACCGCAATCAGTCCCCACTCGAGCTCGACCGGATACGTCAGCACGCCGTAGGCGAAGCCCACGCCGAGCATCGCCAGGAGGCCCCAGTCGAAGGCCTTCAGTGCCCGCTGCCGATCGAGGGTGACGAACTCGCTCGTCTCGGGTTGATCGGCCAGCGGACGGTCGCGGCCGGAGCGGTGATCGGTCACCCGGCCAATGTAGCGCCGGGATGCGTCGACTCCGTGACGCCGGTGCTCGCAGCCAAGGTCAGGCCTCGGGCGTGGCGACCGGGGTGCTGATCGGAGAGGGAAGCTGGTCGTCCGGCAGCGTCTCGCACCGGATGAAGCTGCCGTCCTCTGCTCGGATGCGGTAGTCCAGTCGCTGCTGCAGCCCGCTCTCGACGTCTTCCAGCAGGACGATTGCGTTGTAGCCGTCGACCGGCTCGGTCGCCGCTGGAGGGGTTGCTCCAGTCGCCAGATCCGTCGGACAGTTCAGGCTCTCGTCGGTGAAGGTGGCCGGATCTGCCCGCTCGACGCGGTGCTCCTCCTGTGGCCTGCCCGTGACCTGCGCGGCGTCGGCCAGGATCGCCTCGACGAAGCCGTGCGGCATCTCTGGCTCGGGCACCGGCGACGGCACCTGCCCGGGTGTCGGCTCGGGTGGGGGTGAGGCATCGGCGCCGCCGCACCCCGCCGCCGCGATGGCGAAGAGCAGGGCCAGGGGCAGCGCGACCAGCGTACGAGGTAGTCGTCCCATGGATGTCACGGTAGGCGGGGCCGCATCTAGGCTGCCACCCGCCCAGGCATCGGTCCATCTAGGGAGGCTTGCGCCCTAGGGAGGCTTGCGCCGACGGATGGAGCCGATCGGCGCCCCGGCGCTAGACTTGCCGCGCAATGACGCACCCAAGCCTGGGGCTGCCGCCCCCGAGCATCACCGACGGCCATCCCGACGCCGCGCGCCGGCTGCGCGCCAACCGGCACCGTCTCGCGCGCCTCGCCCTCGAGAACACCATCCGTCTGGCACCGCAGTTCCCGGACAAGTACCCCGAGCTGACGCTGCGCGTCTTCCTGCGCGACTACGAGCGCCACGTCGAGCAGCTGGCCCGGGCGATGGAGACGGGCGCGGACAGCTTCCTGGTCAACTACGCCGAGTGGCTGGTGCCCGTCTACCGTCGACGCAAGGTCCCCATGCGCGACTTCCTGGCAATGTTCGACGGCCTTCGCCACGCCGCCGCGACGGTGCTCTCGCCCGAGGAGGTCGAGTTCGCCGAGCCCATGTTCGAGCGTGCCGCGCAGCTGTTGAAGCACCACGGTCGGCTGCCCGGCGACCACGTCGGCAACAAGTACGTCCGTTTTTTCTGGAAGGGCGCCGGCATCCTGGACGACGGGGTCGTCTGATGACCATCAAATGGGTCAAGGTCGACCCGCTGATCATGAACGGCGAGCCCTTCTGCTACGCGACCCGGCTCACGGTGCGCAACCTGCTCGAGATGCGACGCAACGGCCTCAGCCCGGGGGCAATCCTGGCCCAGCATCCGGAGCTTCGTCGCGTCGGGATCGCCGAGGCCTTCCGCTTTGCGGCCGATAATCGCGATCGTTACAGCGAGTTCTTCGAGGGTGGCGAGCAGCTGGCCGGACCGGGCTTCAGCACGGACGAGGCGGCCGAGCTGCCGCCCTACCTGCGCGAGCTGCGGGGAGTCGTCGTCAGCGGTTGAAGCGGCGGTACCGGACGAGGTCGCATGCACCTGCTGATAGCATGAACAGCCAATGAGCGATCAGCAGCCGACCCCCGACCAGCAGGCCCAGAGTCAGCCTTCCGCGAGCGCTGATGAGGCTGCGGCCACTCCGACCGCCAGCGAACCGTCAGCCACCGCGACCGCCACGGCCACCGTCGATCCTCAGGCGCGGGCGACCGAGCTGGCCATCCTCGACGCGCTGCGCGCCGTCGTCGACCCGGAGATCGGCATGAACGTGGTCGAGCTCGCGCTGATCAAGCAGATCATCCTCGGCCAGAACCAGACCGAGGTGAAGATGATCCTGACCACCCCCTTCTGCCCCTATGCCGGCTCGATGATCCAGCAGGTAAAGGAGCAGACGGAGAGCGTGGTCGAGCATGACGTCAAGGTGACCCTGCTGGCCGAGCGCTGGGATCCGCGCGACGCCGGCCTGGTGTGGTAGCCCGGTTCTGAGGTGGCCGAGCGGCGGCCTGCCATCTCGGCCAGTGTCGTCGCCACCGGCCGCGGCGATGACGGAACGACAGGCCTGCTCTATGGCGGTCGTATCGCCAAGGACGACTTACGCACCGAGGCCTACGGGACGACGGATGAGGCGATCGCGGCGCTCGGCCTCGCCCGTGTCGAGCTGGCTGCCGCCGACCTGACGGAGCTGGCCTCATCGGTCCTGCGCTGGCAGCGCGAGCTGTTTGTGGTCGGTGCTGAGCTGGCCACCAACCCTGACGCCACGGACCGGCTGACGGACGGAGTCACCCGGGTGACCGAGCAGATGCTCGAGGGCGTCGAGCAGGAGCTCGCGCGCTGGGAATCCACCATCGAGATGCCCAGGGAGTTCGTCGTGCCCGGTGAGACGCGCGCGTCCGCGGCGCTCGAGCTGGCGCGAACGATCCTGCGTCGCGCCGAGCGGCGGGTCATCTCGCTGGAGCGTGTGGCCGACGTCAAGGGCGGCTGGATAGTCGCCTACATCAACCGCCTGGCGGACCTGCTATGGGTGCTGGCCCGGGCCGCCGAGCAGGGCGAGCATCGCGACGCGACGCCAGCCCGCGGGCGATGATCCAGCTGGTCGCACTGGCCGCGCTGGTCGCCAGCGTGGTGGTTGGCGGCTGCGACCTGGGACCGGCACCGGTCGCGGTCGACGCCACGCCTGCCCCACCGTCCGGGATCCGTGGCGTGGTCATCCTGGCGCCGACCTGTCCGATCAGTGACGAGCCCGACCCGCTCAACCCCGTGCCGTGCCTGACCCCTTACGCGGCGCAGCTGGTGATCCTGGACAGCGACAACGGCGTCGCCGCCCGAATGGGCTCGGGTGAGGACGGCCGCTTCGAGGTCGACCTGCCGCCGGGCGACTACGTGATCACGCCGCTAGGGGGTGATCCCTTCCCGATGGCCCAGCCACTTGCCGTGACCGTCGTTGCCGGCGAGTACGCCGAGGTGGAGATCAACTACGACACCGGCATCAGGTAGGTGCCGCCAGCGCCCGTCCGCGCGGACGCCCGGGCGGTAGCTCGACGAGGAACTCGGTCTCGCGTTGCAGCAGCACCGAGTGTGGCTGCTGGTCGGGGGCAACCAGGCCGAGCTTCTCAAAGACGTCGAAACGCGCGTCCAGCACTCGGCCCGCGGTCGGCTCCAGGCGCTCGTGCCAGACGGTGTACCGGCCTATGCCGCCCCTCCGATGGGCGAAGTAGCCGATGAGTGGATGCGTCAGCACCAGCAGCGCCTCAGCCTCGTTGGCAAAACCAGTCAGGCCCGGGGCGGCCCCTTCATCGCCGGCCAGCGTCATGCGAGCCGATCCCCACGCACCGTGGCTCGACGACTCGTATGCCAGGCAGCGTTCGCCGTCCCAGACCGCCTCGAGGTCGGCCCGCACGCGGTGCCAGGGCATGCCCCAAGCGAGACGGGGGAGGGCCGAGAGATGGCTGGCCAGCGTGGTCCCGAAGAACCACACTGCGCGCTCCGGACCCCGCCGTACGTACGCCCGATAGTTGGTCTGAACGAAGGTGGCGCGGAGGGACGGCGCCAGCCTGAAGCGAAAGTCCACGTCACGGAAGTTGACGGCCGAAACCAGCGCGCGTGTTCCCGCGCCGGGCAGCGTAACGGTCTCCGGCTCCATCCCACAGCCAGTCGGCAGCAGCGCGGCGAGTCGTGCGGCATCAACGTCGTAGGTGACCAGGGCGAAGTCGCGCAGTGTCGTCGTCGCGCCGAGGCATCCGAGCGCGGGTCGAGTCGAATCGAATGGGTCTGCCAGCTTCGGCGCGGCGGCCATGACGGTCTCTCGCAACGAGTTACAACTGGGTATCGAGTATGCGCTCGCGACCCAGCGTGGTCAAGCGTTCGCGTGATGGCCGTTGCTCACTTCCAGGTGGCGAAGTCCCCTGGCGGAACTCGGCCCCGCTTGAGCGAGCCGGAGCGCCGATCGGGCAGCGGGTGGCCGATCGTCACCACGCCGATTGGGACCATGTCAGCCGCCAGCTCCAGCTCGGCCTGCAGGTCGGCCAGCCGGTCGGTGCCCAGGAAGCCCGCCGCCAGTCCCTCGTCGACCGAGGCCAGCAGGACGAGCATCAGCGTCGCGCCGACGTCCACCCACCAGTAGGGGATCGGCCATTCCATCTCGGGCTCGCCGGGCCTGCGTTTGTCCGGCTCGCGATAGCGCGCCCGATAGACCTGCTCGCTGACGCAGGGCACGATCAGCACCGGGGCGCGGGAAACCCACGGGTCAAAGCCGGCGGCCACGTACTCAGGCTCGTCGCAGATCTCGGCGATGCGCCGCCGTCGCTCTGGGTCCAGCACGACTACCAGCCGCTGGCCCTGGCTGAACCCGGCGCTAGGCGCGCGCTGGGCGGCGCTCACGATCCGTTCTACGGCAGCTCGCTCGACCTGACGCGCCGGATCGTAGTTGCGCACCATCCGTCGGCGGCGGATCGCCTGCTGCAGCTCCATCGGCCGACGATAGCCGACCGCAGCGTCGAATTACGCGACCGGCTCGGCTTGCGCCGTGCCGCGCTCGGCCCGCCGGAGCTGCCAGCGGTGCCACAGTGTCAGGAGGCTGGGCTGCACCAGCACGCCACCGACCAGCGCGTACATGATCGTCAGCGCCGTCACGCCGCCGAACTGCTGGATCGGCGTCAGGCTGGCAAATACCAGCACGCCGAAGCCGGCTGCGGTGGTGATCGCAGACCCGGCCAGTGCCCCGCCGGTGTGAAGCATCGTCTGGCGCATCGGCTCCTCAGCGCCGTCGTAGCGACGGCGGTCCTCGACAAAGCGATGGGTGATGTGGATGCCGTACGGCACGCCGATGCCGATGGCCAGCGCGGCGATGGTCGTGGTCAGCACGTTGAATGACAGCCCGAGCAGCCACATGGAGCCGATCACCCATGCCGCCGCCAGGGTCGACGGCACCATCGTCAGCACGCCCAGCAGCGGCTGGCGGTGGGCGATGCCGTAGTAGCCGACCAGCAGCAGCAGCGCCGCAATGAGCGTGATCAGGATGGAGCGCGTCTGCGACTCGTTCATCGACTGCAGCACCTCGCCGAAGACCAGCTGCTCGCTGACGACCGTGCGGCCGGCGCCGTAGTCCGCTACCGGCCGGGTGGCAGCGAGCAGCTGGTCGCGCAGTTCCATCGCCCGTTCCTCGCCGGCGGTTGTGCCCACGATCAACAGGCTGCTGTCCTCGGATCGGACCGTCTCCAGCTGGCCCGGAAGCGCCCGGTCGACGATGCCGTAGAGAGCGGCCATGTCTGCTCCCTCGCTGAAGCCGCTGCCATTCCAGCCGTTCATGGCCAGGGCGGCGCGCAGCCGATCGGCCGGGAACTCCGGATCCGGTGGCGCGTCGGCCAGAGCGGCCAGCCGGACGACCAGTCCGGGCGCTGAGGTCACGTCGACGCGCTCTCCCTCGCCCCGGATGAGGTCACCATCCACTTCGATCGCGATCCGACGCTCCGCGTCGAGCACCGCGTTCGCGGCAGCCGGATCGGCCAGGTTGTTGTCCACCAGCACGAAAGTCTGCTCGGTCAGGTCGCCGCCGAACAGCTCGCGCGTGGTGTCGATGGCCCGTGCGGCGTAGGTGTTCTCCGGGATGAACTCGTCCTGCGCGAACGACGTCGGCACCTGGAAGGCAGCGATCGTGGCCAGCACTGTGATCACCGCCGCGACGGCGAGCGTCGCGCGAGGCGCGCGCTCGGTCAGCAGCGCAGCCCGCGACATCGTCGCGCGCAGGGCCAACGGTCCGGTGCCGCCCGCATCACGGACGACGACACCAGAGTCCGGTGAGGCGCCCCGCAGGCGGTCGATCACGCTGCGCCCCGACGGCACCAGCAGGCCCATCACGACGAACGCCGAGACCACGCCGACGGCCGTGAAGATGCCGAAGTCGCGCACGGGCGGGACGGGCGTGAAGATGTTGGTCAAAAAGGCGACCACGGTGGTGACCGTGGCCAGCACGAGCGCCCCTCCGACCGACAGGATGGCCCGCGAGGCCGCCTCGTCGGGCGCGGCCCGATTGGCTCGCTCCTCGCGGTAGCGCGAGGTCAGGTGAATGGCGTAGTCGATGCCAAGGCCGACGAGCAGCACTGGCACGACAACGCTGATCTGGCTGAAGTAGCCGGCCACCCCCAGGTAATCCGGCCCGAGCAGCACGCCGATGCCGTACATCCAGGTGATCGTGATGACCAGACCGAGCAGGCCGAGCACGACATCGACGACCGTCCGAAAGACAACGAGCAGGATGCCGATGATCAGCAGCATGCTCAGCCCGAGCAGGAAGGGCAGCTCGTCGGTCAGGCCACCCTCCAGGTCGGCGATCAGCGACGCCCGGTTGAAGGCCATCGCCTCGAATTCGCTCGGGCCGACTTCGGCGAGGATCTCGCGCATCATCAGCGCGGCTTCGCCGGTCTCGGCCTCATCGAGCGCGGGGTCAAGCTGGACGATGATCAGGCCGCCCTGCGCCTCGGCTGCCTGCAGGTCTCGGTCGCGGGAGAGCAGCAGCGCGAGGTCGCTGGCCCGAGGGGAGGCGAACACCTGGCCCACCAGCGCATCGAGCTCGTCTTCAGTGAGGTCCTCCGGCCGGGCGCCCTGCATCTCCAGCGCGGCCAGGATGGGAGCGGCATAGGACAGGATCGGTGGGCCGGCGCTGGTCGGCTCGGCCAGCACGGCCCGGACGCGCTCATCGCCCTCCAGCGCCCCCAGGAGGTCGCGTGCCTCGGCCAGCGCCGCCGACGACAGCAGGTCGCCGCGCGCACCGGCGTCCAGCACGATCTGTACCGCTCCGGTGCCGACGCCGAACTCATCCTGGACCCGCTGGTAGGCCGCATTCAGCTCGGTTTCTGGGGCGAAGGCGGTCAGGTCCGCGTCAACACGCTGCTGGGCGGCCAGCAGGCCGAGTGCCCCGGTGACCAGGCCCAGGACCAGCAGGACAGTCAACGGGCGGCGAGCGCTGGCGCCGGCCAGCAGGCGAAGCAGTCGGTACAAGGGATTCCTTCATGGGCGCGGGGAGTCGCGAGGTCAGGATCTGTTGCTGGTGTGAAATGTTACCATCGTCAACGAGTTGAGCACGCACGACCCGGCAGCCGCCGAGCTCATGGCGTCGATCGAGCGCGTTCGTCGCCTGAGCAACCGCCATTCCCGCCTGTTGCAGGCGCGCCTGGGCGTGTCGATCTATCAGGTCGGCCTGCTGGCTGCCGTGGATGACGGTGCACTGAGCGTCGGCGCCGTCGCGCACGCCACCGGCCAGCCGGTATCCGGCGCCTCGCGCCTGATCGAACGGCTGGTCCGCGATGGCCTGGTCGAGCGCAACACCGATGAGCGCGATCGAAGGGCGGTCGTGCTGGGGCTGACGCCAGCCGGACGTTCCATGCTCGAGCGCGCCCGCGCGCTGATCGGCCAGGCGATCGAAGAAGCGCTTGCTGCCATGCCTCCGCGCCAGGCCGAGCAGCTGCTGCCGATCCTTTCCTCTTTCCTCGATGCGGCCGAGAAGGTGACAGAGGACCCGGCTGGCTGACGCGCCATCGTTGCCACCCCGGCGTCCAGCGACTAGACTTAATCCTGACGTGATTACTCGGAATTCAGGCGGGCGCTCCATCTTTCCCGGCACCGGGGCCGTGCACTTCTCCACGCGCGGCGAGTACGGCGTGCGGATGATGGTCGAGCTGGCGCGCCATCACGGCGCCGGGCCGATCAGCCTGGCCGAGATGGCTGCCCATGAGGAGCTGCCCCGACCGTACCTCGAGCAGCTGGTCGTGAGCCTGCGCGCTGCCGGGCTGGTCCAGAGCACACGCGGCGCGCGCGGTGGCTACCGCCTGGCACGCGATCCGGACCAGATCCGCATGGGCGAGGTCATTCGTGCTCTCGAGGGACCCATCGCGCCGATGGTCTGCGCCAGCGAAGAGCCGACCCACGCAGGCGTCTGTGGCCGGTCGGGCTTCTGCAACGTCAACATGCTCTGGGTCAAGGTTCGCGACGCGATCACCGATGCGCTCGACTCGGTCACCCTTGCCGACCTGGCCACGCCGCGCCCGGACCATCCGTATCACCCGCCCGCCGTCCCGTCTGGTCGGCGGCAGCCCGTTATCGCATCAGTCCAATCCCCCAGCCTCGACTCCTAGGAGACCCATGACCGACACCCAGACGCTCGATAGCACGCGGTCCCAGCCGTCGGGCAGCTCAGCCACCGATGAGGAGCTTGTCATCCGCGACCTGCGGGTGGTGCCCACGGCCGATCGCAGCCGGGAGATCTTGAAGGGCATCGACCTGACCGTTCGCAAGGGCGAGGTCCACGCGATCATGGGCCGCAACGGCTCCGGCAAGACGACTCTGGCCTACGCGCTGATGGGCCATCCGGCCTACGAGGTGACCCACGGGGAGATCCTGTGGAAGGGCCGCAACTTGGTCGAGCTGACGCCAGATAAGCGTGGCCGTCTGGGCATGTTCCTGGCCTTCCAGTACCCCACCTCGGTGCCCGGCCTGTCGGTGGCCAGCTTCCTGCGCACCGCGCTCAACGCCCGGATGCGCCCGCTTGATGCTCCCGCCGGTGACGGCGCTGACGGCGCGCCGGTCGACCCTTCCGACCCGCTCAAGGGCGGCATCAAGATGGCCGACTTTCGCCGGCTGATGCGCGAGAAGATGGGCCTGCTGAAGCTCGACGACAGCTTTGCCGCGCGCTACCTCAACGAGGGCTTCTCGGGCGGCGAGAAGAAGCGCCTGGAGATGCTCCAGATGGCCGTGCTGCAGCCCGAGATGGCGGTCCTCGATGAGACCGACTCCGGGCTGGACATCGACGCCCTGCGGATCGTCGCGGAGGGCCTCAACGCCCAGCTGAACCCCAACCTCGGCGTGCTGCTGATCACGCACTACCAGCGCATGCTCAACTACATCACGCCAGACTTCGTCCATGTCCTGGCTGCCGGCCGGATCATCGCCTCCGGTGGCAAGGACCTCGCTCTGAGGCTCGAGCAGGAAGGCTACGCGCCGATCATGCGCGAGGCCGGCATGGAGCCGAGCGAGGCCGAGGCCGGCCCGGAGACCGACGCGGACGGGCGCCAGCGCGACGACCAGGCCGAGCAGCACTGAGCTGGCGAATCGAACCATGACCCTCGTCAGGGCGCTCGACCCGAGCGCCATACGCGCCGACTTCCCCATATTCGAACGAGACTTCAACGGCCGCCGGCTGGCCTACCTGGACAGTGCCGCCACGAGCCTCAAGCCACGTGTCGTGGCGGACGCCGTGGCCGACTACCTGACCCGTTACAGCGCCAACGTCCATCGCGGCGTCTACTCCATCGGCGAGGAAGCGACCGCCGCCTACGAGCAGTCGCGTGTCAAGGTCGGCCGCTTCCTCAACGCACCGACCGCGCGCGAGATCGTGATGGTCCGCAATGCCACCGAGGCGATCAACCTGGTCGCGTACTCGTGGGGGCGCCGGCATATCGGCCGGGCAGACACGATCGTGGCGACCGAGCTCGAGCACCATTCCAACATCGTGCCGTGGCAGCTTCTGACACAGGAGAAGGACGCCGACCTCGAGTTCGTCGCGGTCGACGATGACGGCACCCTCAACCTCGAGAGCTACGAGGCGCTCCTGCGCACCGAGCCCAAGCTGGTTGCCTTCGGCCACGTCTCGAACGGGCTGGGCACGATCAACCCGGTCCGGCAGATGATCGACATGGCGCACGAGGCGGGCGCGCTGGTGCTCGTCGACGGCGCGCAGGCGGTACCTCACGGTCCGGTCGACGTCCAGGCGCTCGGATGCGACTTCTACGTGTTCTCAGGCCACAAGACGCTTGCCCCGCCCGGCTCAGGCGCGCTGTGGGCGCGCATGGAGCTGCTCGAGGAGATGCCGCCGTTCATGTCGGGCGGCGAGATGATCACGGAGGTGCACCTCCGCCGCACCGTCTTCAACCGGGTGCCTTACAAGTTCGAGGCCGGCACGCCGGACATCGCCGCCGCCATCGGTCTCGGCGCGGCGCTTGACTACCTGTCGGGGATCGGCATGGAGAACGTTCGCGAGCACGAGCGCGAGCTGACCGAGTACGCGCTGACGGTGCTGCGCGAGACGGTGCCCAGCATCAGGCTTCACGGGCCACCGGACGCCGAGCGTCGGGCCGGCATCGTCACCTTCAACCTGCCCTCGGCGCACCCGCACGACGTGGCCACCCTGCTCGACCGCGAGGCGATCTGTGTGCGGGCCGGACACCACTGCACGATGCCGCTGCACGAACGCCTCGACGAGGCGGCGACGCTGCGCGCCAGCTTCAATGTCTACAGCGATCGCGAGGACATCGACCGGCTGGCCGACGCACTGGCCCGCGCCGAGCGCCTGTTCGGCCGAGCCTGATCGGCAGTCTGGTCCACAATCGAGATCTGATGGACGACCTCTACCGCGACGAGATCCTCGAGCACTACCGCAACCCGCACAACTTCGGCACGCTCAGCGAGCCCGACGCGGTGCAGGAATTGGCCAATCCGCTGTGCGGCGACCGCATCACGCTGATGCTCGGCATCAACGACCAGGGGACGATCGAGCAGGTCGCGTTCACCGGCCGCGGCTGCGCGATCAGCCAGGCGTCGGCCAGCATGCTGACCGACCAGATTCGGGGCATGAAGCTCGACGAGATTGCTCGGCTGGACCGGGATGCGGTGCTCGAGAACCTCGGCATCGAGATCAGCCCAGCCCGGCTCAAGTGCGCGCTGCTCTCACTGCAGACGCTGCGCGGCGCGCTGGGCGAGCGCGTGGCATGGCAGGGCGCGACCGATGAGTGACCGCGGGGCCCGCCTCGGCGAGGTGACACCGGCCGAGGCGGCCGAGCTGATCGATCGCGGCGCGGCGCTGATCGACACGCGTGAGCAGCACGAGTGGCGTTCGGGCCACCTGCCGGGCGCGACGCTTGTCCCACCGGCGGAGGTCATGCCGCGCATCCGTGAGGTGCTGCCTGATCGCGATCGGCCGGTGGTCGTGTACTGCGCCTCCGGCGTCCGGTCACTCTTCGCCGCCCGTCAGATGGCGGCGCTCGGCTACCGCGACGTGGTCTCGATGGCGGGCGGGATCATCGCCTGGCGGGGCGAGGGCAGGCCGGTGGCGATGCCGAGCGGCGCGCCGGCGGTGGTCAACAACCCGCGCTACAGCCGTCACCTGGTGATGGAGGAGGTCGGGCCGGAGGGCCAGGCACGGTTGGCGCAGGCCAAGGTCCTGGTCATTGGGGCCGGCGGTCTCGGCTCGCCGGCCCTGCTCTACCTGGCGGCCGCCGGGGTGGGCACGATCGGCATCGTCGACTTCGACGTGGTCGAGATCTCCAACCTGCAGCGGCAGGTCGTCCACGCCGACGACCGCGTCGGCATGAAGAAGACCGAGTCCGCCGCCCGGTCGATCCGAGCTCTGAACCCGGACACGAGAGTTGTCCGGCACACCGAGATGCTGACGGCCGATAGCGTCGACCGGCTGATCGACGGCTATGACGTCGTCCTGGACGGCACCGACACCTTCGAGACCCGCTACTGGCTGAACGATGCCGCCGTTCGCGCCGCAATCCCGGTCGTCCACGCGTCGGTATTCCGCTTCGAGGGCCAGCTGACCGTGTTCGTGCCCTTTGAAGGGCCGTGCTACCGGTGCCTCTACCCCACCCCGCCGCCGCCCGAGCTGGCCCCCGGCTGCTCGGTGGCCGGCGTGCTGGGCGTGGTTCCCGGCGTGATGGGCCTGCTGCAGGCGACTGAGACGGTCAAGCTGATCCTGGGCATCGGTGACCCGCTGGTGGGTCGCCTGCTGGTCTGGGATGCCCTGGACGCCAGCTTCAGCGAGCTGACCCTGCAGCGGGACCCGCGCTGTCCGGCCTGCGGCGCCGGAGCAGGCGATGCCCAGCGGTCTGAGCGAGAGGCAGTCTCGGCATGAGCCAGGTTCGCATCCCCCCGGTGCTGCGCAGGCATGTGGACGGGGCCAAGCAGGTGGAGGCGTCCGGGGCCACGGTCGGCGAGCTTGTCGACGACCTGATCGGACGGTATCCCGGGCTGGCCGACCAGCTGCGCGCGGACGACGGCGGCCTGCATCGCTTCGTGAACGTGTACCTCAACGGGCGCGACGTGCGCTATCTCGACGGTCTCCAGACGCCCGTAGGCGAGAACGACGCGCTGGTCATCCTGCCCGCCATGGCCGGCGGCAACGTCGCGTGACAAGGCCCTGAGCGGCGCCCTGGCGGCCGGCAGGCGGACGGGCTCGCTGCTCGATGCGATCGGGCGGACGCCGCTGGTCGAGCTAACCCGCTTCTGCCCCCAGCCCACCGTGCGGCTGCTGGCCAAGCTCGAAGGCGCCAACCCCACGGGCTCGGTCAAGGACCGCGTCGCGCGGTACCTGGTTGAAGCGCTCGAGCGAGAGGGGCGAATCGGTCCGGACAGCGTCATCCTCGAGCCGTCGAGCGGCAACACCGGCATCGCGCTGGCGATGATCTGCCGCCTGAAGGGCTATCGGCTGGCAGTGGTCATGCCCGACAACGTCACCCGCGAGCGCCGGCAGATGCTCCAGATCTATGGCGTCGAGGTCATTGACTCGCCGGGCGAGCTCGGCTCCAACGGTGCGGTTGCACTGGCCCGCCGGCTCGCCCGCGATGACTCGCGCTATGTCCTGCCCGATCAATACGCCAACCGAGCCAACCCGCAGGCTCACTACGAGACGACCGGCCCGGAGATCCTTGCCGACTGCCCCGAGATCGACGTCTTCGTCGCCGGCCTGGGCACGGGTGGCACGCTGACCGGTGTCGGGCGACGGCTGCGCGAAGAGAAGCCGGGCGTGCGGATCGTGGCGGCTGAGCCAATGCCGGGCGAGCGCGTCCAGGGCCTGCGCTCGCTGGAGGAGGGCTTCGTGCCGGAGGTCTTCGATCCGCGCGTGCTCGACGACAAGCACCTGGTCACGACCGAGGAGTCGATCGACGCGCTGCGTCGGCTGATCGCGCTCGAGGGCATCTTCGCCGGCGTCTCGGCTGGTGGCGTGCTCGCCGTCGCCCTGCGCGTGGCGCACGAGCTCCAGGCAGGCACCATCGTTGCCCTGCTCGCCGATGGCGGGTGGAAGTATCTGTCGGAGGAGGTCTGGACGCGGGAGATCGACGAGGAGAGGATGGAGGCACTGAACCTGTGGTGAGCGATCAACCCGGACAGGAGGACTGGCAGGCGGCGGCGGCGGCTGGGACTGCCCGGCGTCGGCTGTCACCCGTGCCCGGCCAGAGCGCGACGCTGCCCGCAGGCCTGCTCCAGGAGGTCATCGACGCTGCTCGAGAGGATGCGCCGAACGAGACCGTGGGGCTTCTGGTCGCGCCCGCACATGCCGCCGACGGTGGTGTGCCGACGCGCTACGTGCGATTGGCCAATGCGGCCGCCTCGCCGTACCGCTACCTGCTCGACCCTGACGAGCAGCTGCGCGTGATGCTCGAGATCGACGATGCGAATGAGGTCATCTGGGGCGTCGTCCACTCCCACGTGGCAACGCCCGCTGAGCCCTCCGTGACCGACGTCGGCCTGGCCTATTACCCGGACAGCCTCTACCTGATCTGCTCGCTTGCCGAGCCGGCGCCGGTGGTGCGCGCCTGGACGATCCAGGACGGGGAGGTCAGCGAGGTCCCGCTCGGGGTCGGCTAGGGCCGCACAGGGAGCGCAGGCTCAGCAGCCGCGGCGCTGGTCGCCGTCCGCCGGTGGGACGGCGCAGTCGGCGCACATGGTGGCGGGGTCCAGGTGGCGGAGGCTGACACCCAGCCGTGGTGCCACGAGGCGATACATCCAGCAGCCCAGGCAGAAGCCGGTTGCGGCGGCGAGCAGGGCCAAGCCGGCCACTAGCGCGCCGAGCGCCGCGCCGAGCAGCGGCAGCCCGGACACGAAGGCCACCGCGGCCAGGGTCAGCACCGCCAGGCCGACGTGATTGGCAAAGCGCGGTGGTCGGCTGTCCTCGAGAGGCCCTTCGCCGAACCGTGGCTGCACCACCTCGAAATAGAAAAGGCAGGGCAGGCAGTAGCGCCGCCCGATGTAGAGCCCGATGGCCAGCTGGCCGGCAAGCAACGCCAGGAGAGGCCACCAGCCGGTGACCACGGCAACCAGTGAGAGGGCGCCAACGAAGGCCTGATTGAAGCGCGGCGCGCGGGCGTCGATAACGTCGGTGTCGCGGTACGGGTCGGCGCTGCGGAAGGTCGGGGCACGAAGGGAGATGTCGGTCACGAGCTCAGCCTCGAGGAAGGAAGTGGCGGCCGCACGGCGGGCCGCATCGACGCAGGGTTTCGGCGGAAGGAGGACCGCTCCGGAGACGATGGCCCCAAGGGCAGGCGCACGTCTGTGCGGCGAGAGGTTCCTCCCGCCTAGCTACAGGTGCAGCGGCTGCTCGACCGGGGGCTGATCATCTTCGGCCGAGATTAGCCGCGATCGCGGCGTCCCGCAAGCGCTGCCACAACCGAGGCCTCGGTCGCTGTCGAGCCCAGACCGAGACGGGCCCCGAAGCGGGCCGCGTACGGCGGCTCGAGGTTGGTCGAGCGCAGCGCCGGCCAGCTCTCCTCGGCGAAGACCTGGTCAGGCGGGCCGTCAAGGATGACCCGCCCCTGCCGCATGACCACCACTCGCTCGAATGCCTCGGCGACGAAGCGCAGGTCGTGGCTGATCGCGATCACCGTCCGGCCCTCGGCGTGGAGCCGCGCGACGATTGCCTCGATCGTGGCCACGCCGCGAGCGTCCTGACCGGTGGTCGGCTCGTCGAGCACGACGACCGCTGTTCCCATCGCCAGCACAGACGCGATCGAGAGCAGCTTCCGTCGCGAGTAGCCCAGGTCATAAGGGTTGGTCTCGAGCTCATCCGCCAGCCCGACCATCTCGAGCGCTGACCTCACGGCCGTGTCGAGTTCTTTCCCGCGCAGGCCGAGGTTGCGCGGGCCGAAGCCAACCTCGGCTCGGACCGAACCGGCAAAGATCTGCCGGTCCGGGTTCTGGAAGCTGATCCCGACGGTGCGTGCCAGCTCGGCGACGTGGCGTCGGCCGACCGGTTGCCCGGCAACATCGACCTGCCCGTCGGTGGCCCTGAGCAGGCCATTGAAGTGCCGCACCAGCGTCGACTTGCCCGAGCCGTTCTGGCCGATGATCGCCAGTCGCTCCCCGGGGCCAACGGCCAGGTCGACTCCGCTGAGTGCGCGTGTTCCGTCGGAGTACGTGAAAGTGAGACCGCGCACCTCCAGCACCGGCTCGCTCACGCCCGCCACTCCGCCCGCCAGGCGATGCCGGCTCCCTCTATCGCACGCCGCAGCCTGACCGCGGACGGGGGCCCCACGCCGGCCTCGTCGAGGTCGCTTTCGGCGAGCACCTCAGTCGCCGGCCCGACAATGCGCAATGCGCCCTCGACCAGCAGGGCCGCCCGATGGCACAGCCGTTCGATCAGGTCGGTGCGGTGCTCGACGAGCAGCACTCCTGCGCCCGTCCGTTCGGCTGCACGTTGGATGGCTGCGCCCACCAGCGTGGCGCCCTCCGGGTCGAGCTGGCTGGTCGGCTCATCGAGGATCAGGTACGCCGGCCGGAGCGCCAGGACCGACGCCAGGGCCACCAGCTGAGCCTGCCCACCCGACAATCGACCCGGGTCGCGCTCGACGAGGTGGCCGATGGCCAGGTCGTCGATCGCCGTCCAGGCTCGCGCGATGACGTCGTCGAGCGGCAAGCCGAGGTTGCGCGGGCCGAAGGCCACCTCCTCCCACACCGTTGGTGCGCTGCCCGACAGCTGAGCTTCAGGCTGCTGGAACAGGATGCCGGCACGGACGGCCAGCTCGTGCTGGTGCTTGCCGGACGTGACCATCCCATCGATGCTGACGCGGCCGCCGAGACGGCCGCCGATGGTCGCCGGGGCGAGGCCCACCGCAACCAGGCCCAGGGTCGACTTGCCCGCCCCGTTGGGTCCGACCACGCCCAGCACCTCGCCTCTCTCCAGCCGCAGCGTGACGCGCCGCAGGCTGGGCTCGGCGGCACCGGCGTAGCGGTAGCTGACGTCGTGCAGCTCCAGGCTCATGGCAGCCAGGCGAGGTGCCCGCCCAGGGCCAGCCCGATCAGCGCCACCGTCAGCGCCGCCAACCCCCAGCGCAGGGCACGCTGTGCCGGCGTGTCCGGGTGGTGGCGGAGGATTGTCCGCCTTCCCGGCGCGCCGAAGGCCCGCGCCTCGAGTGCCATCGTTCGCTGCTCCACCTCGGTCAGCGCCGACAGCACCAACGGCCCGGCCAGCGGCAGCAGGCCACGCACGCGGCGCAGCACGCTGCCCTCCGTGTCCATGCCCCGCGCGCGCTGGGAATCGACGATCTCCCTAGCGCGCTCGGCCAGGCGCGGTACGGTTCCAACGGCCGCGCTGACCACAAAGACGGGTCGCCGGCCCAGCCCGCGCTGCTCGAGGTCGTCGACCAGCTCATCGGTCCGGGTCGACAGCGCGAAGAGGCCAACGGACACGGCGAAGGCGATCACCCGAAGCGCGGCCTGGGCCGCGGCGGTCAGCCCTTCCCGGGTCGCGTCGAAGGGCCCCACGCTGAGCAGCACCTGCTCGGCGCCGGGGTAGAGGAAGGTGTTGATCAACATGATCGAACCAACCAGCGGCGTGAGCACGATCAGGTACGGCCTGAAGCCGCGCCAGGTGCCCGACCAGAAGGCGAGAGCGATGGTCAGAGCCAGCACGATCAGCGGGGCCGTCCAGCCCCGAACGCCGAAGGCGATCAGTGCCGCCGAGAAGGCGATGACCAGTTTCGTCGTGGGCGCCAGGCCGCGGTACGCGCCCTCCTGCCGCCGCCCGACGAATTCCGGCAGCCCGCGCGCTGACGGCGCTGCCTGATCCGACGCCGCTATGCGTCCCCCGCGGCCGGCTAGTCGGCCGAGCTCGCCGGCGCCGGTCGGACGAGCTTCTCGCCAAGCGGGAAGCGCGCGAGGAAGCGCGGCGACAGGTTGGCCAGGATGAGGAAGACCACGAAGCTGGTGATGATCTTGTCGATCGGGTCGGAGATGAAGCCCTGGCCGAGCGATGCCTGCAGGACGTCCGCGCCGCCCTGGCGCAGGGCGGCGACGATCAGGTCGGTGCCTGAACCGGTGACGCCCTCGAATACGATCGCCGCGATCGGTGCGGAAACGATTGCGGCAACTATGCCCGTAAACAGGCCGGCGCCGGCCACCCACAGTCCGGCCAGGTCACGACGCAGGTAGATGAAGCCGGCCACGAACGCGGCCACCACGATGCCGATGACGATCGCTGCCGGCACAGCCCACTCGATGAACCCGCCCTGTTCCGGATCGAGGTAGATGGGGTTGTTGACGATCGGCAGGATGACCAGCACGACGATGGCGGCGGCGACCAGCGCGGCGATGATCAGCTGCGTGCCACTGGCCGGCCGCGACCGGAACACTCCCAGCTGTCCCCAGACGCCGGCCAGCAGGCCGATCACCCCGGCGGTGATTGCGAACGGACCGATGGTGCCGCCGCCGATGACCGGCGCGTACTGCCAGATCAGGTTGGTCAACACCCCGGTCAGCAGCCCCGCGATCGGGCCGGCCAGCACGCCGACGAAGATGGTGCCTATGGAATCGAGGTAGATCGGCAGCCGGAGCACCGACTGCACCGTGTAGCCAAGGACGATGTTGATGGCGATGGCCACCGGCATCAGCACGATGACCCGCGTCGTGAACTGCCCTGAGAGCCAGCCCATCCGGATCCAGACCTCCCGTTGCCTCGTGCGCCCCTGCACCCGTGAGATTGCCACGCCCGGCAGCGGCCGGCAGGGCGTTTTGACAGGTCGCGGTGGCTTTGTTCCCTATTCTGGCGACGTGTCACGGCTACGTCTCCTCCTCGCCAGCGTGCTCCTATTGCCGGTGGGCATCGCCTGTGCGTCGCCTGTGCCGGTGACACCACCACCGCCGACAGCCGCTCCCGCGCATGCGTCTGCGACTCCCACTGCTGCACAGACGGGCGGCTCGGACGCCACCCCGTCTCCCACCC